>UMEI01041095.1_pt1 | contig 33640 bp, 20 predicted proteins | sample 1964711 | NCBI WGS metagenome assembly UMEI01 (sample SAMEA4836016, study PRJEB28245) | human gut metagenome | biome: gut microbiome; material: fecal sample | place: Denmark | collected 2008 | reverse complement strand
TCGGTTGTATAATCAATCGGGTATTTGTACCAAACATCTCATCAGGAACTTTGAATCGAGTGCGTAAATGAAAGTAATTTCCCACAACCTCTATATCAGTCGGTTCAAAAATAATTTTATTTTTAAATTTTGCAGTCACGGCAACCTCTTTAATCTTTATAGCTGTCGACTTCAATATAACATCTACTACCTGCCGCCCATTAACTTTAATCTCATTGTCAGTATACCCCATAGAAGTAAACTTAAGAGTACTCTTGGGACTTATTAAAACCGAATATTTTCCGTCCTCATCAGTAATACCAATAACTTTACCTGACGCAATATCAGTCACTGTCACACCCACAAGTCTTTCCCCATTATTGCCTTTTACAGTACCATTTACCCTAATAGTCTGAGCCTGAACAGTAAATGAAAACAAAAACAGAAAGACTGCAACAAAAAATATGTGAATACAATTCTTCATAACATACTTATATCATTTTATAATATAGGATATTGTAACACCCAGCTTCACAGGAGCCAATACCCAACCTCTTTCATTAATATTTCCAGGCTTAGGGTCTTCTACTGCATATCCAAACTGTCGATACCGAAGGGCCCCGATACCGACCGTCGCTTCCAAATTCCAACGTTTTCCCAAAACAAAATCATACCCATAGGTTATACCTGCTGCACCTGCATCCCCATAACGTTTTTTATTCTTAAAACAAGCATCATACGAAGAATAAAATGCCGTGAGGCCTAAAAAGTGACGTGCCATCGGACGACCAAACCAATAACGTAACTCAGGCTGCACTTTTACATTGTCGATTTTATAAGATGTAGGATTACCAAAATTACCTGAAATACCAAAATCAATGGACCAATGAGGCGCAATAGCAAATTCAGCACCGATATTAGGAGAAATAGTAGCCCACTCTAGCAAATTTGTTCTGACAGCCACTCGCTGTGCCATCGTTACAGCCGAAAAACTTCCACAAATAAGGAATATCAATAGAGTGATTTGTTGTACATAAGAATTAAGATATCGCACTATTATTTAGTTTTTATATTATACAAAAACATATATTAAATTACATTATTCTAAAAACGTTGCAAATATAATAATTAATATTAATGTTATTCTTAACAATATAAATTAAATAACAAAATCCCAAGACAAAACAAAGAGTCATCAAGGAAAAATAATCAAATTAGATTCTTCAAAAAATAAATTTTATATTTGTGTCTTCATTAAAAAATGACGTCAGAACACCTTTTGTTATGAATTTAATATAATCATAGCGATTTTAAACCAGAATAATGGCAATTGAAGATAAAAAATATACAGAAAATAAAAAACGAAAAAAATATGTACTGACCTTTGAAGATCTGCAATACATCATACCCGCTTTTCGTTCGAAATCCGGAGCATTGCTATTAAAGATTTTATATTCGTTAGCAGGTATTAATAAAATAAATGATTTATATTCTCATTCTTGTGATAAAAATGGAGCCGAATTTGTCAATTCCATCCTAAAGGAATTAAGTATTACTTATAATATACATCATAAAGAAGTACTTGACCAATTACCCCAAGGAGGTTTTGTTACAGTGTCCAATCATCCTTATGGAGCGTTAGACGGATTGATTCTAATACATCTATTAGGCTCTCATCGACCAGACTATAAAGTCATGGTAAATTGGATACTAACTTACATTGAAGCATTGGCTGATAATTTTATAGCAGTAGAACCTACCTCTAATGAAACTCGTCGGCAAATTTCCATGGTCGGAATCCGAGAATCTCTTTCTCATATAAGAAATGGACATCCTATCGGATTCTTTCCTGCAGGAGCTGTGTCAAAAATCAATAGTCGATTAAGAATCGAAGACCGAGAATGGCAGCCCACAGTTATCCGCCTGATTCAACAATTTAAAGTTCCTGTTATTCCTATTTATTTTCAAGGACATAACTCTCTTTTTTATAATCTTTTAGGTATAATAGACTGGAGAATTCGAACTCTTCGTCTACCATTAGAAATTTTTAACAAACGAAATGTAACATTTGATATATCCATCGGAGAACCAATTTCAGTAGAGCAACAACAAAAATTCAAAGATCTCGATCAATTCGGAAAATTCTTAAAAAAAGAAACTCTGAAACTAAAAAAGAATAAATAATATTTTAAACATATATCTGATTTATTTATTTTGATACAGACCGGAATATCTATAAATAGAACAATTTATCATATTATTTGTATCTTTGTAAAAATGCAAGCAAAATAACAGTTATGACACCAGCTGATATACAACAAGCAAAACAACGATTTGGTATCATAGGTAATGCTCCCGGTCTAACCCGCGCTGTAAGCCGAGCATTACAAATTGCACCAACAGACCTTTCGGTACTTATTACCGGAGAAAGTGGAACAGGAAAAGAATTTTTTCCACAAATTATACATACCAACAGTCATCGTAAACATGGTCGCTATATCGCTGTAAACTGTGGGGCTATACCTGAAGGTACAATCGACTCTGAACTTTTCGGGCATGAAAAAGGCTCCTTTACAGGAGCTTTATCCGACCGAAAAGGATACTTTGAAGAAGCAGATGGCGGTACAATTTTTCTGGATGAAGTCGGAGAATTACCATTAACCACACAAGCTCGGTTGTTACGTGTACTCGAAAGCGGAGAGTTTATAAAAGTAGGCTCTTCAAAAGTACAAAAAACAAATGTGCGTATCGTTGCTGCTACTAATGTAAACATGGTAAAAGCTATCGGAGAAGGCAAATTCAGAGAAGATCTATTTTACCGATTAAATACCGTGCCCATAGAGCTTCCTCCTCTTAGAGACCGAGTAGACGATATTTTATTATTATTTCGAAAATTCTCAAACGATTTTGCCGAGAAATATCGTATGCCTGCCATACAATTAACCGATGATGCCAAAGAGGCATTATTATCATACCGCTGGCCTGGCAATATACGGCAATTAAAGAATGTAACCGAGCAAGTCTCAATATTCGAAACATCAAGAGAGGTTACTGCTGAAGTGCTACTACCCTACTTACCGTCTTACAATATCGAAAAACTTCCAGTCATAAGCGGGCATGACAATAAAGATGGTGGTTTCCAATTCAGCAATGAACGGGAAATGTTGTATCAAGTCATTTTCGAAATGAGAAAAGAAGTCAATGAACTAAAAAATATCGTTCATGAACTATTGGCAAACCGTACAGTACCTAATAATGAAAGTTTGAAAGTTTACGGACAAGATACAACTACTCCTCTATCCAGTCCTAACATTATACACCCAGTAATAAAAACATATCATTTAGACGATAATAGTGTAAGTGATGGTGAAATCATTCATTCTGAAAACGACTATGAAGAAGAACCCTATACTATGGAAGATATAGAAAGGGAAACAATTCGTAAATCGCTGGAACGGAACAACGGCAAAAGAAAAAAGACAGCCGAAGAATTAAAAATATCGGAACGCACTTTATATAGAAAAATCAAAGAGTACAATTTAGAATAAATCTAATGAAGCATTTTTTAGTTTTCATACTCATCGTTTTGACATCATGCACCATATCCTATAAATTTAATGGAGCATCTATTGATTATACAAAAACAAAAACAATTACTGTTGCAAATTTCCCTATTCGAGCAACATTGGTATATCCGCCGTTAGCTCCCGCTTTTAATGAAGCATTAAAAGATGTATACACACGACAGACTCGATTATCTTTAGTTAACAGTGGTGGAGACCTTTTAGTAGAAGGTGAGATTACAGGATACGATCTTTCACCTCAAGCTGTAACTGAAGATGCCTATGCATCACAAACTCGGTTGACCGTCTCCGTAAAAGTCCGTTATACTAATAGTAAAGACCCTCAATTTGACTTGGAACAAACATTTAGTGCATACAGAGATTTCTCAAGTAGCCAAATGCTAAACCAAGTACAAGACGGATTAATCAAGGAAATTGTCGCTGAACTTGCCGACCTTATCTTTAACGCAACAGTAGCAAACTGGTAATTATGATAAGCGGAGATGACATGCGCAAAGAATTGTCAAACGAAAACCGACAATTATCAGCACAAGAAATCCAAAATATCTTGCTTGAATATCCATATTTTCAAGCTGCTCGATTACTGTACCTTGAGAAAATTAAGGAGACCCCTCTCTACAAAGAAGCTCTACACAAAGAAGCAATATACGCTCCGGATCGTAAAATATTATTTAAAATGACCGAAGCAGTACGTCACCGTTGGACCCAATTATATGAAGTTCCAAATACTCAAGGCTCAACTTATAACAATTCTTTCTCTCTAATCGATAAATTTCTTGAAAACTATTCTGCAGAATCTACTGAAGAACAATCGAAGGAGCAAAAAATATTGGAAAAAACAATATTCAATCCGGCAGTTGCCTCTACAGATTATTTCTCTACATTTACCAACAGTGAGAAAATTACATCCAATAACCAAGGCCAAATGGACTTAATCGACTCCTTTATCGAAAAAGTTCAAAATAATATTCCAGAGGTTCTCAATATAAAGAAAGACGAATCCAACTCAACGGTCACACCTATAATAACAGAAGACGATACACTGACAAAATCCGGAGATGAAGCTTTTCTAACCGAAAGTTTAGCCAAAATTTATATCAAACAGAAAAGATATTCCAAAGCTTTGGAAATAATTAAAAAATTAAGTTTGAAATATCCGGAAAAAAATATTTACTTTGCAGACCAGATTAGATTTTTAGAAAAATTGATTATTAACATAAAAACTGAATAACAAAATGTATTTGTTCATCACCATTTTAATTCTCATTGCATCGATATTTTTGATTCTTATCGTATTGGTACAAAATTCTAAAGGAGGGGGATTATCTTCAGGATTCTCATCAACCAACCAAATTATGGGAGTAAGGAAAACCACCGATTTCCTCGAAAAAGCGACTTGGTCTCTAGCCGGTACTGTAGTCATATTGAGTATTGTCGCTGCGGCATTTTTACCATCCCAGAACGCTGCAAGTGGTTCTGAGATCAAAGATAAAGTTCAGCAAAGTCTTCCGGTAAATACTAAACCCGGGTTTGAAAACCAAGGTGCTCCCGAGCAGACTCAAGCTCCAGTTACAGCACCAGCACCGGAAACTCCGGCAACTCCCGCCAAATAATTTCAAGAAATTATTTACACTACATACAAGAGATTGCCCGGTAATATGGGGGCAATCTCTTTTGTTTTTATATATTATCAAGATTTGAAGTAATGAAAAAGAATCATCATAATCATAAAAAAGCATCACACATTCTCCCTGAAATAGAAAAAAAAATATTAACTTATAAACATTTTGGGTATAAAGTTCCTCCTCTTCGTATTATTCGTACCCCTGAGCAAATAGAGGGCATAAAGGCCAGTGCACGCATTAATACAGGTGTTCTTGACTGTGTAGCAGCAAACATCAAAGAAGGAATGTCTACTGCTGAAATTGACAAATTGGTATATGATTATACAACCAGCCATAATGCCATTCCTGCTCCTCTCAATTATGAAGGATTTCCCAAAAGCGTATGTACCTCTATTAATCAAGTAGTCTGCCATGGGATTCCTGATGAAAATGAAATCTTAAAAAACGGAGATATTATAAACGTAGATGTATCTACCATATATGAAGGATACTTCTCCGATGCTTCACGTATGTTTATGATAGGAGATGTAAAAGAAGAATGGAAAAGGCTTGTCGAAGTAACTAAAGAATGCCTTGAAATAGGAATAGCCACAGCACAACCTTGGGCCCGATTAGGAGACGTCGGAGCAGCAATCCAAGAACATGCCGAAAAGAACGGATATTCTGTTGTAAGAGACCTTTGCGGCCACGGTGTCGGACTCAAGTTTCATGAAGTTCCTAATGTTGAGCATTTTGGCAAAAAAGGGACAGGCATGCTCATTGTTCCAGGCATGACATTTACCATAGAACCAATGATAAATATGGGTAAATATCAAGTATATGTAGACGAAAAAAACGGTTGGACGGTTCTTACCGAAGATGGACTACCATCTGCCCAATGGGAACATACCATACTTATAACAGAAACAGGAAATGAAATTCTGACTTGGTAACTGTCAGAACTTCATTTCTGTCCTACTCCGTCTTCACCTATATTTTCTTCCCTTTTCATTCATACACTAAACTCTCAAAACTAAAAATTCCAACCGTTTATCTCAACTGAAAACAAACTTTTTTGTAAACAGGAATCACTTACAAAGAATATTCTCTGTATTCAAAAACATAATCTACAAATACATTTGAAAAGTACTACGACGTAATAACTCGAAAAAATATTAAGGTAAAATACTACTCACATATTTTAGTACTTTAAATCCCTTAAATAACAACATTAAATGAAATTCTATCTAAAACCTTATTTTTATGAATATTTTTATCTTTGCAAAAAGTCTGTCTAACAAAAAATATAAAAATAGAAATTATGAAAAAATTCCTTTTTCTAATCGCATTGTTTTCGGCCATTCTTTTCATATCATGTAACAACAAAGCGGTAAAAACTTTTACAAATCCTATTCCTGTAAAATTTGGAGACCCCTTTATCCTATATGCTTCTGACGGAAAATTTTATATGTATGGTACCGACGAATCTGGACTCGCAGGATTTAAATGTCATTCCTCGACAGATTTAACACACTGGACAGATGAAGGTGTAGCATATAAAGCTGACACATCTTCCTGGGGTACCGATATGTTTTGGGCTCCTGAGGTATACGAAAAAAATGGAAAATATTATATGTTTTATAGTTCAAACTGGAAAGAAAACCCCAATAATGAAGAAGAAATTTTCCGAATAGGTGTAGCTGCTTCTGACAAACCCACCGGACCTTTTACAGAAATGTATGACCGTCCTATTTTTGACCCGGGTTATCCAATCATCGACGCCAATTTACTTTTTGATAAAAATGGGAAAACATACCTTTACTATTCCCGGTGCTGCTATAAACATCCGGTAGAAAGTGAGATTTCAAAAAAAATGAAGGAAGAAGGAAAATTCCAAGAAATAGAAGAAAGCTGGGTATATGGCGTGGAAATGAAACCAGATTTTAGCGGGATTATAGGGGAGCCGGTATGTCTATTACAACCACCTTATAAAATAGATGACCCTCAAGCCGAATGGGAAAGTCGGTCTGTACTCTCTGGTGAAATCAACCGGAGATGGACCGAAGGTTCTTTTATCTTTGAGTATGACGGTACATACTATATGATGTATTCCGGGAACTATTATAAAGGTGAACATTATGCTGTCGGATACGCAACTTCTAAAAATCCTTTAGGACCATTCGTTAAAGCCGATAATAATCCTGTTTTAGAAAAAAATACACCTAAAGGAGGAATTGTCACAGGTACGGGACATAATATGGTATTATCTTTACCCAACGGACAAATGTATTGCGTTTACCATGGACGAACCAAAGATTCGGGTGATGCTCGTGTTGTATTTATCGACCCAATGGAAATCACACCTGATGGCAAATTAATTGTCCATGGGCCAACGACTACACCACAGCCTACTCCCCAATTAAAATAAACACATACAGCCCAAAAAGGCCGAGATTTTTATTTTTCTCGGCCTTTTCCCATCCTATACCAATACTCACATTTTAGCCTTATCTTATCACTTTAAACGTTTTTACCTGACCATTTATCTTTACAAAAACAATATACAAACCTTTTGCCATGTCTAATGACAGACTTTGCATACCCGACTGAACTTTCCCTTCGAAAACATCTGATAACATCTGGCCTGTCGGTGCATAAATCTTTACAGAGACATTGGTTGCAACATCCGGATTTATATATAATGAATTCCCGACTATATATACATCTCCCATTTTCGCATTCTCTATATCGCTGGTAGAACCTTCTATAACATTCGTATTACTCAACTTAATATCATCAATATATACAATATAGTCTTCCGGGATATTGTCCGTTCTGTCTACCATAATAAAAGCTTTAGCATACTCTCCGGCTTTTGCTCCAGTTAAATCAAAAACGATATTCTGCCATTTTCCGTCAGGAGTATAAGGCACACCCGGAGATTCGAGACTGGCTCCGGCAGGACCACCTTCGACCTTAAAGTTCATTTCACCAGCAGTCGTTTTATAAACCTTTACATGAGCATAACGATATGTATCTACAGCTTTTGTACCCATATTCAAAGCTAATCCGTCGAGTATAATTCCGGCCCAATTATTCGACCCAGCTACCCGCGTAACCTTAGCAACTTTAGCACTATTATTAATTAAATCTCCGGATAAAGGATTATCGACAATTTCCCATGAAGCATTTTCCATGCCTACCCATGCTTTAGTCTCACCTTCAAAATCATCCAAAGTATAATAGGTATAACTATCTGCCGGAACCTCTACATCTGGATTAGGATCCTCTATAAATTTAACATCATCAACATAGCAGGTATAATCTCCAACTTTTCCTGCTCCATTGGTCGGTTCTATGGCAAAACCATAAATTTTCCCATCAGGAAACATATTTTCATTTAATAATGAAATGTCATATTTTAATTCGATCCATTCGCCGGCAATTTTATTAACCGGGCTCGTACCATCAGCCTCAGAACCATCGAAGGCAAATTCTTGCCCCTGTTCTCCCGTTAATAAAGTCCATAAAGTTTCATCATCCATAGATGCACCCTCACTGAATATACCATTTTCAATACCGGTTTTAATCGCACTCTCCGAAAGATCCATCCATGAGCCTAACAATTTGAGACGAATTTTCTGTACTTCTGCCGTAGTAGCGACAGGCTGATAAAATTTTATTGAAAAATACTGGTACTTTTTCTTTGTCTGAATTACATCCATCGCATCGATACGCTGCTTCAAGCCACACCAGCGTCCATCCGTCGTATGATATGAAACCACTTTCCGGCTGGTATTGATACCCCCTGCTACCGGATTATCTATTATTTTGACTGTTATCGGATCGATATCGTCACCGAAACCATAAATTTTCTCGGTCGCCTGTTCATAATCAAAACTTGTCTGAGCGTAAAGTCCCCATGTTCCGGCCAATAGTGCCACTGTTAGTAATAAATTTTTCATGCTATCGTGTTTTTATATTTTATGGAATCAAAACTATATTGCATTCTTCTATCTTTAAAATATCTGACTACATTACCGATACTTCATCGAAAAAAAACAATTTTAAGACAACTCTATTTTAGTACTACATTCTTTCTTTATCTTCATTATAGTCTTAGTAATCAATAGAATACGAAGACTATATTTTTAAAATCAGACATCTACCTTATTCAAAATAAGGTGAAACAAAACCTAATTTTCTTAATCCGGCCGACACATCAGGATGAGACATAAATAAATTCCACAATAACTGACTCCTATAATTCTCAATCATGACGATAATAGGACCCTGGTCAATCGCCAAATATGAATCGGCATACCAGTTTTCTCCGGGATTAAATGCGTCTTTAAAACCATATTCTCCCCACAGATTATTCCCCTGAACCTCATAAAAATACCGTAAAGCATCAATGGAATACTCCGGGGTATATGGAACCGACGATAATGCTGCAGTCGGAGTTATCACACCTTTATCATTTGTCGGAGCATGTGCAGAATAACCGTTATTTCCATCGCTAGCCGTAAGCCCCCAACACTGACTGCCATATCCGGAATACCCCTTCGGATTTTCAATACAATATTGCCGGTTAATCAATGTATGTGCTTTCACTTGATTTTCATAATCGGCATATTTATCTTTCAGTCCTCTCGGGTCAAGTCCTAAATATGAATAATGAGAAAAAAACAACGGTCCCCCATACTCACTGCCTAAGGGAAGTTCAATGCCATAATAACTTTTCCCATTGACCATATCTCCGGAACGAGCCCACCCTTGGTGATAAACATCCGCATTTATCGAATACTTCGGTGCAGCCGCCGCCAGGATATAAGTAATCAGACACTCATTATAACCGCGTATCTCATGGTTCATTTCAAAACCATAATTCGGAGACCAATGCCAATATAAGACATTTCTTCCCTGTGTAAACCAAGTCCACTCTGCTTCATTCCAAAGAGTATCAATAATAACCCTAATCCGGGTTTCAACATCATTATTCCGGTTAAAATATTGTCGTGCCGTCAAAAGCCCCTCAAACATGAACGAACTCTCCACAATATCAGCTCCATTATCTTTCGGGCTGAAAGGTATAGTTTTACCGGTCGTCCCGTTTATCCAATGAGCCCACATACCATGATAACGTGTTGCCTTATTTTGAAGAAAATCTACCATCGTCAATAACCGTTCAGCTCCCTGCTCACGAGTAATAAAACATCGTTCTATGCCTACAATCAGGGCCATTACTCCAAAACCCGAACCTCCGATAGTTACCGTTTCAGGAGTACGGTTGGAACGTTCCCTTGCCAAACCGCTAACCGGATGAGCATAGTCCCAAAAATAACGAAAAGTTTGTTTTTGTGTCAAGTTCAACAATTCCTCATCTGTGAGCACACATTTTCCAAAAACCTGGATAACAGTACTTAGACTTAGAATTATCACTATAAACATTTTACTCATACAATTTTATTTACTAACAGGTTTACCTATCTTTTGAAAGCTAAAACCTACTTAATACTTACTTTCTGAGCAACAACTTTATTTCCTACAATCACCTTACCCAATAATAAACCACTATGTCTCGGGACGAACGACAAAGTATGAAAGCCAACGTTCAAATAATTATTTCTGTCCTGATATAGCAATTCACCTTGCATATTGTAAAGAAAGAAATTTACATTACAGTCCTGTTTTACTTGTAATTCACAATAGATTTTGTTATCTTTCACAAAAATCCGTATCGGAATATCCTGATTTTCATCTAAACTCGTCATAGTAGCCGGTTCTAATACCAATTTGCGTAATCCAAGAGGATGCCATCCATCGGCAACCGTAGTCAAATTTATATTTTGTAATCCGGCTTGAGAAATGTCGAACGTACCCATTTCAATCAGTTTAAAATTTTCAGGGTTCCATCCTCCTGTACCCACAAAAGAAATCCGGGATTGACTATTATCGTTACTTAGCGTAAAATTACCGGAATCGAATGCAGCAATCTCTCCTTTCACCTTAAAGCTTCCGGTTTTGGTTATTTTAGTATACCACTGTACCAACTCCTGTGTAGAAGGTACTCCTTTCCAACAACCCAGGCTCACTTTTCCATCACTTAAAGTTTCCCGGCAAATTCCGGTTTCATCTTGTAAAATCGCTGTCTCGGCAGTCAATGTCAATGTACCGTCCTCATCTTGTACTACCGGAGCAACATGCATGTCCAACGGTTCATTTACAACAACCTTGATAGTCGAACTATAAGTTGTCGGAGCTTCAGCGGGAACCTGAATCGTTAATCCCTGTTCTTCTACCGTATAATGCAATGATGAACCGTCTTTTAACAACGATATTTCAGCATTAGCGTTATATAACCCAGGAACAAGCAATTTACCGTCGGCAGGCCAGTCGAACACGTGTAAATACAATGTCGTCCGGTCTCCTTCTACTTTAGAAGTAACTCTTCCGAAAGGAACTCCATTTTCTAACGGACAAGCACGTGTACCGTGTATCGCTTCTGCATTAACTTGCATATAATTATGCAACTCACTCAAAATATAAGAGGATTGTTCAGGAAATGTACCATCTGCTTTTGGTCCTACATTCAACAAGAAATTACCTCCTTTACTAACGATGTCGATTAACTTTCGAATAACATCCGCCGGAGTTTTCCATTCGGTATCGTGCTTACTATACCCCCAGTTATCATTCATCGTCATACAGGTTTCCCAATCATGGCCATCGGCATAACCAGTAGCCGGTACTCCAGGAATGCTCTGTTCCGGTGTTTCATGGTCTCCCGGTGTAGAACCATCGAAACGAAGACGGTTATTCAAAATAATGTGATCACCCTGTCCGCTTTCATATATGGCACCTAACATCTTCTGCTCATACTCCAAGCTAAGATCAGAAACTCCCATATCCCACCAAAAAACATCTACCTGTCCGTATTCTGTCAGCAATTCTTTTATTTGAGGTATACATACTTCATTCACATATTTTTCTTGCGATTCGGCATCCCATTTGCCAAAATAAGGAGCCTTATTTATCTGTGGCATCCAACCTAAGCCTCCTTTATTCCCCCAATCTAAAGAATGAGAATAATAAATCCCTATTTTTATCCCACGTTTACGTGCCGCTTCAATCAACGGTCTCATAACATCACGCTGTGCTCCCGAAGACTTCAGAGCATTCCAGTCTGATGCTTTAGAATCCCATAAGGCAAAACCGTCATGATGTTTCGAAATAAATACCAGATATTTCATTCCGGCATCTGCAGCAGCCTGCATCCATGCCTCTGGATCATAATTCTCACAAGTAAAATCGGCAGCTTTCAGCTTGTATTCTTCTACAGGTATATTCTGCCCAAACATAATCCATTCAGAATAATTTCCTTCTCCATTATGTTTATCGGCTCTTTTACCATTGTATTCACCTGCATAGGCAGAATGTACTCCCCAGGTTATCATCATCCCAAAACGGGCATCACGCCACCAAGCCATACGTTCGTTCCGCTGTTCATCCGTTTCTTTTGTCTGAGCATATAATTTTGGTGTTAATTCGGAGGAATCACCCTCTTCATTAACTGCTTTTACTTGGAAATAATAAATAGTATGCGGCTGTAAACCGTTTATTGTATATTTAGTATCAGTGGTTTCATCTACTTTCACACCATTTTTATATATTTCATATCGAGTCGCGTTATACACCGCATTCCATTCCAGATTAATTTTATCTTCATATTTATTCTCCCTATAAATCCATCCTTGTGGATGGCTTGAATCGGTCGTGGGTTCTTTTATCTTATCCATATTGACCAAACCTGTGACCATCGCCAGCTCTCCGGCTTTCAACGTTGTAAATATAACCTCCGCACTGGCATCGGACTGTTCACAATCGGCATTATTCGCTTTTATCGTAATCTTATATTCCGTTGCAGGTGTTAATTCGGTCAATGTCACAAATGGTGTTGTCACCGTTTTCATTTCGATTCCATTATTATAGACGGTATAAGACACTGCCTCCCCGATATTCACCCATTCCAACTTTACAGAAATTGCGGTAAGTTCTGAAAACGTAACATCCTGTGGTATCATTTCGGTAAAAATGGATAGAGGATTGGGGTCATTATTGAACCGAATATCGTCGATATATACTTCAATTCCAGCCGGACGGTCGGACACGAAATCGGGCATTAACGTCATACGTGAATAAGGTCCTACCGCTCCTTCAAAATCAAAAACAAGATCTTCCCATTTATTTAATTTCTGAGGAGCATTTATACTTGCCATTTCTTTAGCAGCACCTCCGGCAGTAGATTGCTCTATTTTCACCTTCATATACGATTGTTCATCAATACGGTAATATTTCACATGGGCATAACGATATTCCTGAGGTTTTACTAAGGACTGAATTTCTTCTTTCAGATCAAACCAATAACCACCCCAGTTCGGTGTATTAGCGACTGTCCGCTTAAACTTCAACACGTATTCACTGGTATTAATCCCCGATTTAGAAGGATTAGTAACCACTTCATACTGAAAATTTCCCATTTCTCCTCCATTAGAAGAAAAATTCAATTTTCCATTCTCAAAATCATCGATTAGCTGATCTTGTGCCTGTATCGGCAAACTGCAAATCAAAGCCATACTAAATAAGAGATTCTTGATTTTCATTATATTATAAGATTAACGATTAATAATTCATTTTAATTCTACTACTATTACTGAGTTTATTTTATCCGGAGCAGACAATGGAACCTGTAATCGCTGCCCTGCATCACAAGATGTATATAACAGCTCCTCCCGATTCGCATCGGCCAATAAATATGCTTTCCTTATTTCTTTATGGGTAGGCAATAGCAATATTCCGTCCGAAGGCCAGTCGAATACATGTAGATAAAGAGTTGTTTTATTATTCGAGGTTACTTTACGTGTACATCGACCATAAGGAAGTCCCTTTTGAAAAGGATTACTTATCGTCCCATAAATAGATTCACCGTTTATTTCCATCCATTTTCCGACCGTTTTCAATATTTGTGTACTTTCTTCCGGGAAACTTCCATCTGGTGCAGGCCCGATATTTATCAGAAAGTTACCTCCTTTACTTACAATATCTGCCAATTTCCTAATTATTTCCGTGGGAGATTTCCACAAAGTATCATTGGCTTTGTACCCCCAAGTTTCGTTTAACGTCATACAAGTTTCCCAATCTCTCCCGTCAACATAACCTGTCGGTGGTACATCGGGAATATTCTGTTCGGGCGTATTATGATCGCCCCTTTGTTCTGCAGGTTTAATACGATTATCACAATAAATATTATTTACCAAACGGTCGTTCTGAATCAAGCCTTTCTGAATATTATAATGTTGACTAACTGCACTATAGTATTTAGCTGCACGCTCAGGTGTCATTTCAATAGGCATATCCCACCACAATATATCCAGTTTACCAAAATCGGACAGTAACTCGTGTATCTGCGGAATTCCAACTTCATCTATATACTCATCAAATGTACGGACATTCATATCAGGATCCCAACGACGACCGGAGCCACCATTCGCCCAATCAAGTGCCTGTGAAAAATACAGTCCAAATTTCATATTCTGCTTCTTCGCCGAACAGCTAAGCTGAGCGACCATATCTTTTCCGTATGGGGTCGATTTCACAATATTCCAGTCTGTTGTGCGGGTATTCCAGAGACAAAAACCATCATGATGTTTTGCTCCCAAAATCACATATTTCATACCTGCAGCCTGAGCCAGTCCAATCCATTCATCGGGGTCAAAAACCGGTAATGTCAATTTCTTTGCATTCTCCTGATATTCCTTTAATGGTATATCGTATTTTTCCATAATCCATTCTCCATACATATTATCCGAATGATTACGGCTGCAAGGCTGCCATTCGATAGGAGCTCCTATTTTTTTATGATTGCGACCTTTCCCCTCTAAAGCGGCATATACTCCCCAGTGAATAAACATTCCAAAACGAGCTTCCCGCCACCACTTCATTCTCTCATTTCTCTGTTCTTCCGTCTCATTTGTCACGATATGAAGAGGTGAAGACAATCCCGATGATTCTTTTTCATTAATGGCTTTTATCTGATATGTATAATAAGAATATGGATTCAAACCTTTTATTTCGAATTCCGAGAGATTTGTCGAGGCATAATAAACCCCGTTCTCATAAATTTCATATGCCTGAGCTTTATACACCGGAGACCAACATAAAGTTACCCCACGTCTGGTCACATTTTTATAACTATAATCCGCCGGTATTGCCAAACTTCCGATATTTAATGTTTTTACCAGGCATTCGTCACTAAACTCAGACTTCTGGCCTCGATGGTCCACAGCTCTTATACGAAAACGATAATCAGTAAGTGGCTTTAATTTTTCGACCAATATTTCAGAAGAATCAGAACGTAACCACCTTTTTCCATCGGCATACACTTCATAATATTTCACATCAGGAAATTTCTGTACATTGAGACATACTGCCGAAGAATATACTGTACTCATTTCTACCGTCGGTTTTCTTTCAGAAAAAATCATTTCCGGTTCCGGCTCATTACTAAATACAATATCATCGATATATACCGTTATACCCGCTGGACGAGCTCCGCAAAAATCGGGCATAACGGACAGGTTTTCATAATTTCCTTTCCCCGTTTTCAGATCGAACACCATATCTTCCCATACACCTACTTTTTCGGGTTTATTTTCACTCGATTTTTCGATTGTATTCTCATCAAATGTCTGCCTAAAAAGCTTAAATCTCATTTCAGACCGAGCATCTGTCCTAAAATATTTAATATGTACATATCTATACTTTTCAGGTTCAGTCGCATCTTTCCATTCAGGATGAACCGAAATAGAAAAACCAGCCCACTGTTCCTTCCCTTCCGTACGCCGAACCATTCTCAATACTTTCTTACTGGTATTAATACCGGTACGCGATGGATTATCTACAATTTTCATCTCCATATCTCCTATCGGAATCATCTTTCCGACATCGAAAGATGAACTGTTCTTTTCAAAATCAGAAATCAAAGTTTGTCCACATAAGGGTATAAAGGTGGCTAAACCATATATAATTATCATTAATGGTTTTCTCATCATAGTCATTATGTTAACTGAAAATTTCCCCTGTTACTGAATTAAAAATTTCACATTTTAGTTCATCCGAATCTTCAACTTGGCTTCTCCTCCAGAATAAACCATCGTCAAAGTATACACTTCTTCCGTAGTATTTACAAATTGCTCAAAAGACAATGTATTTTCTCCTTGGGCAGCAGATACCTGAATTTCTTTTATCAACCGATTTCCTGAGTCGGTCACCTTAAATGTTACTTCTCCAGCACTTTGGCAATAAAACGGAACGGTATACAATCCAGTATCCGGATGACGACTCAAATCATGAGCTATGGCTTTATAGGTTCCGTTTACATATTCTTTCGTCGTCATCATTAACGGGAATCCAGTCTTATATTCAGGATAATGCAAGCCGGCTACCGACAAACCGTTCTTTAAATCGGCATCTTTCATAAAAAGATTCCAAAGCAAACCCGACCGGTAATTCTCAATCATACATACAATCGGTAACTGATCGATCGCCAAATACTTATCCGTAGACACCCAGTTACGGCTATCGCAATATGCATCGAACGGCCCGTACTTCCCCCAATATTTGTCTTTGTTCGAATACAAATTCCACAGTACCTGCATCGAATAATGCGGAGTATAAGGCATTGACGACAATGCTGCAGTAGGCGCAATCGTTCCCACATCGTTTTTGGGCGAACTGGCTGTATAGCCATCTGTTGCATACGAGGCCGTAAGTCCCCAACTTTTTTCAGAATATTTATTTGTTTTGGGAGCTGTTTCAAGGCAATACGCTCGGTTTATAAGCGTATGCGTCGTATTACGAATAAAATATCCTTTCGTTACGAATTCATCAGCAATTTTTCGGGGATCTAATCCTATAAATGAATAATGAGTGAAAAATAAAGGCCCGCAATAATCGACAGCAGCTTCGATCGTATAACCGTTATGTACTCTTTGCATATATCCACTGGTTGATGTCCAAGCATCGTACACTGCACGAGAAACGGGATGAGTCGGGGACGATACGGCAAGGATATAGGTCATCATACACTCATTAAAACCTGTAATCTGCATATTTTTGTTGAATCCGGTGTTCGGACTCCAATGCCAATACAATACATTCTGCCCTTGAGTAAACCAGTCCCATTCCATCTCTTCCCACATTGTGGTTATATTATTCCGAATAATCTCCTCATCTCCGGTACCGGCAAAATACTGTCGTGCAATTAACAAGCCTTCGAACAGAAAAGCGGTTTCTACAATATCAGCACCATCATCACCTTCGCTAAATTGTACAGTTTTTCCCGTTTCGCCATTCATCCAATGAGGAAATGCTCCATGCAACTTCGTTCTCTCCGATTTATTTTTTAAAAAGTCCGTTATTTTCAACATCCGGGCTACAGCTTCCTGGCGGGTAATCCATCCCCTTTCGCACGCAACGACAATAGATGCGATGCCGAAACCGCTTCCTCCAATAGTTACCACACCTTCTCCCGGATAACGTTCATATGCCAACCCAGATACAGGATGCCCATAATCCCACATATATGAGAAACTTTCTTTTTGGACTAAATTTAAGAGTTTACGGTCTTCCTCATAGGTTTGATCCGGAGTGAAACCGCCCGGTGGCTCTACCGGATTTTCATCCGGATTATTTCCAGAGTCGACAATCGGTTCATCTTCTCCTCCACAGGAAAACATTCCCATCAATCCTATTCCCAATACTAACAATTTAAAGTATCTCTTCATATTTATGTAATAAATTACTAATTGTCTTTCCTTATCCAACATTTTTCCAAACGGCTATCAATATCCGGGATTTTGCGCCAATATATGATTTGACAAATCTATTTGTTCCTGAGGAATAGGGAACAACTCATGTTTTCCCGGTATCCATTTCGCACCTAACACATCTCCGGCAATCCCCCAACGCACGATATCGAAATAACGCTCGTGTTCCATCGCCAACTCAATACGACGTTCAAATCTGATTTTATCACGAAGTTCCGCCTGATTCCGAGTTGTAACCTTAGGTAAAATATCAGGATTCCCTCCACGTGCCCGGTTCCTCACCATTTCTAATTTTTCCAAAGCCTCATCTATCATCTCTTCACCGCCAATCTCATTTGCAGCTTCGGCATTCATAAGTACTACATCAGCATAACGCATCAACCGAATATTAATCCAAGCACCAAAATACCAATATGAATTAAAATTACGATTGGGTTTAGTCTGTTCGACTAACCAAGGATAAACTTTTTTATTATAATAAGCATTCGGTGCTCCGGAAGGGATTTTTACCCCATCTTCTAATGTTGCTCCCCGTTCCATAATTGTCGCTGCTTTCCGGGGATCTCCGGCTTCATACGCTTCATACAAAGCTTTGGATGGAGTATTAAATCCCCAGCCATAATCAAGAGAGCCTCTAATTCCCTGAACCTGAGCATATTGAGAGCCGATTTCACGACCATAATAGATATTATGTTCACATTGTACTTCAAAAACCGATTCACTACTGTTTTCGCCATCTTCTGTGAATATTTTATCATAAGGTGTTTTCAGATTATATTCGCCCGACTCTATAATTTCTTTCGTCAAATTATACGCCTGTTGCCAATTCTTTTGATAAAGATATGTTTTAGCCAAAAAAGCCTTAGCAGCATCCCGAGTAGCTCTCCCCATTGAAGATATAGGTTGCACCGATTTGGGAGGCAAAATACCCATCGCATATTCAAAATCTTTTTGTATAAAGGTATAAGTCGCATCTATATCGCTACGTGGAGGAGTTTGCTCCGTTTGCTCTAACTGGCGATCGACAATGGATAATCCACCGAACGAACGAACCAGATTAAAGTAATAAACCCCTCTCAGAAAACGAGCTTCTGCTTTCAATAATTCGACCGATTCATCACCAACCTGTATACTGTCCAACGTATTTAGTGCCAAATTACAAGCTGTTATACCCTCGTAATTTCCCTTATACCAACTACTTATAATCCCATTATCGGCATTAAATCTAAAATTGTCAATCTGGGCCTGGTCGGGACCATCAGTTGGGGTACTCCCTTTATCAGCATCGTCAGAAGCGATACTTGTAATAGCGACAAACGGCATGGCAGCGACACTATACTCTCGCATGTGCCCATACGCTTTAAAAACATTGGCCGAATAAAGTATATCTTCACCGAACCCAAGATCCTCTGATGTTACTTTTCCATAAGGCTTTCTATCCAGAAAATCATCTGAACAAGATGTTCCCGTCATTACGAGAGCTAAAGAGGAAATTGCAATTATTCTATTTAGTTTCATTGTTTTTACGATTTAAGTTTCGATTAGAAAGTAAGATTTAAGCCAAAAGTTATTGTTGCCGGCAGCGGATACAGAGAACCACTGTCTACACCTGATTCCAAAGGTGACCCACCTATCTCGGGAGTCCATCCGTCAAATGCCGTCAATGTCAGTAAATTCTGAGCACTTGCATATATTCTGAGACTATTCAAATATATTTTGTGCATCCATGCCTTCGGAAACGTATAGCCCAACTGCACATTCCTCAATCTGACGTACGACCCATTTTCGACGAAGAAATCAGAAGCTCTCATATTATCGGGACGCATATTCGAAAGAATCGGATATTTATTCGATGTACCTTCTCCATGCCAACGATTTTCCCAACATTCCATAAAATTGAACTGGTTATAGTCATAAGGTGCTTTCTTGGAGTTATAAATTTCACTTCCTGCAACCCCTGTTATATCGACCCCTAAATCAAAACCTTTATATTCAAGCTTAACATTTACACCAAACGAAAAGGGGGCAAAATAAGATCCTAATATAGTACGGTCATTATCATCAATGACTCCGTTTCCATCTACATCTTTCCATTTAAAATCACCCGGCTTAGCATCCGGCTGATATTTTACTCCTTTATCATTTACATAGTTATCTATTTCAGCCTGATTCTGGAAAATTCCATCCGTCTTATAGCCATAAAACGAAGCGATTGTCTCACCCACACGGGTTATACATGGACCACTGAATTTATCGGAGCCTCCACTTCCTAACGACAATACTTTATTTTGTGTGTATGTAAAATTACCACCGATAGTATATCTCAAATTACCAGCTACATCGGAATAATTCAACGAAAGTTCGATACCTCTGTTACGCATACTTCCTGCATTTGTAATCATATAACCTGAACCAATCGATGCGGGGACCGGCACTTGCGTTAAAAAATCGCGTGTTTTACGATTAAAAAACGTGAACTCTCCTGACAACCGTTGATTTAAGAAACTACCTTCCAATCCCACTTCAGTACCTTCCATCTTCTCCCATGTCAAATTTAAGTCAGCCATAGAAGTTAGCGTCGGTATGGTTATAATCGAATTTCCAAATACGGCATATGATCCATTGGGGTCGACAAACCGATAATAATCATATCTCCCGCTGGCCCGGTCATTTCCTAAACGCCCCCAGCTACCTTTCAATTTCAAGAAATCGATTTTACTCGTATTATCCCGTATGAAATCTTCTTCACTGATTACCCATCCTAAACCTACCGAAGGAAATGTACCCCAACGATTTTTTTTCAGAAATTTGGAAGAACCATCTCGTCTTAACGTAGCAGCAATGATATATCGGTCTTTATATGAATAATTGACACGCCCGAAATAAGATAACTGCGATTCTTCCGAGAACGAATCACCGTTCGTCGCCGTCGACTTTATGCCCATACCCAGCATCTGTAATTCTTCAGGTACATAATCCATATTACCAGCGACATTTATAGAATCACGACCAGCAGAAAAACCTTCAGAAGCAGCATAATTAGAAGTGAAACCCAACATAACATTAAAGCGGTGGTCCCCTATCACATCGTCCCAAGTTAAAGTATGTTCCTGTTGGAAAGTACGGTACTCCGTCTGGTCCCGGTTCATTGCCGTTGCTTCTTGTTTATGCATCGAGTCAAGGAAAAATTTCTCTTTGAATACTTTATTCTGATTCATCCCTAAATCGACATAGGCACTTCCATGATATGTCAACTTTTTGAAAAGAACTATGTCTAAAAACGCATTACCTAAAATTCTATATCCCCAAGATTTATTATTATGACTGCCTATCTCCATCGTAGCCACCGGATTATTAATCTGGCCCTGAACAACACGATCGGGCATCATCCAATTACCGTCATTATCTTTCGGAGCATACGTAGGCATTGCATGTACTGCCTGAGTCAGCAAATCGCCATATCCTTTCAGGCCGGTATCTTTACCCCAATAGCTCAACGCAACGTTTCCTCCTAACTTAGCCCAATTATTAAATTTATAATCGGTATTGAACCGGGCTGTATACCGTTCATAATTATCATATTTTACGACTCCATCCTGTTTAAAATAACTTAAACTAAAAAATGAATGGCTTTTTTCACTTGCGGTAGATGCACTGATCGATTGACTCGTTATCAGAGCTGAACGAGTAACCTGATCGACCCAATTCGTACCGACACCGGGAACTTGGGGATTAAAAGAGTATTTAGACGCATCAATAATAGCATCCGGATCATCATCCAGAATATCCTGCTTCGAGTTTGTCAACAACTCTCTATACCACTCAGTAAACTGATTTCCATCGGCCAATTTCAGTTTATCTCCAGGCATAATCGTCTGAAAACCGGTATAACTATCTACATTAAAAGTTACCTTACCCTCCTGACCTCGTTTGGTGGTAATGATAATAATACCGTTTGCTCCTTTTACTCCGAACATTGCCAAAGAAGAAGCATCCTTCAACACTTCTACTGAAGCAATATCGCTCGTATTTATAAAATCGATATTGTCGGTAAACATACCATCCACAATATAATAGGGATTAGAATTAGCCATAGAGCCAATACCTCGAATTGTGATTTTAGGAGAAGCTCCTGCATTACCCTGAGTTATTACATCCATTCCGGGAACTTTTCCCTGCAATGCAGACAAAGGAGACATAGATGGGTTAGACTTAATTTCATCCCCCTTCACTGACACAATAGAACCGGTAAGGTCACGTTTACGTATCGTACCATATCCGATAACAACCACGTCGTCTAATGTTTTTGCATCGGCTGTTAAAACGACATCGATCGTTTGGCGTCCGTTTACTTTTACCTCTTGAGTCTGCATACCGACATAAGAAAAAACCAATGTGGCTCCAGAAGATACTGATATACTATACATACCATCGACATTCGTAACCGTTCCATTATCGGTCCCTTTCTCCAATATATTCGCACCGATAACAACCTGTCCTAAATCTTTGTCAAAGACTTTCCCCGATACGGTAATCTTATTCTGCGCATATGTATAATGTATGGCAATAAATAAACATAATAAGGCTAAAAAGAACTTTTTCATAAATATTAAATTTGTTATTATTTAGATTAACGAAGGCAAATGTATAGGGGGCAAATCGGGTTCACAAATTTTGACACTCAACGATACTACTTCATTTGAAAAAATATAAAAAAAATGAATTCATTTTGGTACGACAATACTATTTAATACACGTATAATAATCTAATAATTAATTTAATAACAAAATACATTTTCTAAATTCTAATCTACAAAACAAAGAGTACCAACGAAAGGAATATATCGAAAACAAACCTATTTTATAAAACAAACTTGCCCTTTTTCTTATTTAAATTCTTTTTTAATATCTTTTCTATTTAAATTCTATCATAAATTCTACCAAATTTTCTTCAGAAGAAATATTTAATTTCTTCCGTACCCTATAACGTCCCATCTCTACTCCACGAACCGATATATTCATTAAATGGGCTATATCTTTTGTCGACAAATTCAGCCGCAAAAATGCACATAGCTTTAAATCGTTCGCTGTCAAATCGGGATAAGTAGCCTTTAATTTCCGGAAAAAACCTTCATGAATACGGTCAAAATTAGTTTGAAATACTTCCCAATCATTATCAGACCCTATATTTTCATCGATAATATGAACCAATTTATTATAATATTTATTTGGATACTGGGTGCCCAATGCTTCTTTCTGGGCTGTCAACTCATCTTTCAAAACCTGGAGCACTTTATTCTTATTAATAATAAGCATTGTAGAACTCGCCAATTCTTTACTTTTATGGGTCAATTCAGCCTCCAATTTCTCGCTCTTCAACTGAATAATATTTTTTTCTTGACGTTCCAGTTCTTCTCTACGTAATCGTTCCTGCTCCTGTTCTATTTTTTGCCGATTCCGTTTTATCGTATGGCTTATATACCATTTTACCCCGATAATAAGACCAATAAAGAGTAAAACATAAAAAGCAAAAGCCCAATACGACAAATAAAATGGCGGATTTATAGTTACCGGATAAGATATTTTGTCAAGTAATTCATCACTGGCAGAATATATATCGGCTTCAAAGGTGTACTTTCCGTATGGTAAACGGGAATATTTTATCGGCAAATTATTCACGGTTTTAGTCCAGTTTTCACCCAGACCATCCATCCGATACTTAATATAATAATCTTTATGACAATAATCCGGAAAAGCGACATCGAATGTCAATGTATTGTCTTTATCATACTCCAACTTAGTTCTATTAACAGAATTAACAGGTAAATAAACCGTATTTTTCCCCGGAGACGAAACCTGCACAGAATTAAAGAAAGTTTTACCTTTCGCTCTATTCTCATCCGCTCCATGTTCATATCTATATAGACAAACGGAGTTTTCTAAACAGAATATATAGATATCTTTTGCTATCTCGGTTACATTCTCAAACTCATTTACCAATTTGTTGTTCAAGTAAGAAAACGGTATTTTACGCAGAAAAGTCAATTTATTATCTACAAAAGTAACCAAAGCAAACATGTTATTATTTACCAGCCAATATCGATTATCATTTACCGGTATAATTTTATGTAAACTTTTAAATTCGCCCAATTGCTCATTCAACTTATCGAATGATATAATAGAATCTGTAAGATCGTCATATGTATATAATTGTATCCCGTTACCGAATATAATTCTTCCACCAATTTTCGATACGTATATTTTCTCCTGAGGCCGGTCTTCGGATAACGACCTGTACAGTTTTATCTCCTGAGCTTTTTCTAAATTATTATCTAACTTGACTTTAAATAATCCTTTTTCTACATGACTGGCCCAAATATTATTACAATGATCGATTTCCATTTGCCGCACAGGATTAACAAACTCCTGTATAACATGGGCTAGTTCCCAATCGCCTGCCCTATTTTTTTTATAAACAACTAAATGTGTATATGTACCCTGTATCAGATATTCAGCACCATTATGCCGAAACTGACGAACACAAGCACCTCCATTAATACTTGCCAATCGTGTTACTTCATTTCCTTTAATACGAAAAGCCCCGTCATTATAACCAATAATCAACTGATTCCCCAAATTAGCAATATCCCAAACCTGCCCGCTTATCTCGGGGAAAAAATACGCGTAATCGTCTTTCTCTGGATCATATTTATACAAACCTTGATTGGTTCCTAAATATAAGTATGGTTCGACATAACGAACTGAATAAACAGACCCTACCTTATCGAGATTTTTAGATGAAAAACGGAAAGGTAGGCTCTGAAGAATAAGGGAAATGCCATTATCCAACCCTACCCAAACATTATTAAAGGAATCGATACACAAACCTAAAACAGTACTGTTCTGAAGACCTTGATCTTTCCCTATCTTCCACGCTAACTGCTGATGTTTATCAAATGCATAAACTCCATCATGAATCGTTCCTATTATATAAATAGAATCGGAAGTCATCGTCGCACGATTGATTACGGCCCGGCTCAATTCCGAGGAATAAGCTGCAGCCCAAGGAATACATGTACTATGATTATAATAAAACATACCTGCAGAACCGGTACACAAAATCAAATCTTCATTTTCCAAAGGGAGTATCGCTGTAATGTCACTGTTACCTACCTGTTGCACAGGCAATACCAATTTAAAATTAGAACCATTGAATGCATACAATCCCTCTCTGGCCACATTAACATATATGCAATCTGAAGCCTCTTTAAAAGATAAAGGAGTAAACCCCAGTTTCTCACCTTTAACATTCTTTCCATCATAAGAAAAATAAGATGAAAATGTCTGAAAATAAATAGTCCCCTTCAATTTAGCGATGCTCCATACCTCATCGTTTCTCAACTCAAAATCGTTAAACTGTTTCGATAAAGAATAATAAATCAAATTACCCCTATCATCTTTTTCCCAATAACCAAACTCTTCGAAACCTCCGGAATATATGCGACCGTCATCATTAACATATAAAGCCCGCAAACGAATACCGGAAGGCAATTTATACGATTTCCATTTTTTTCCGTCGAATGTAAGTAAACCATCGTTATTCGCAAAATACATTATTCCGTCATGACCTTGTGCTACCGCCCAATTTTGTGTACCGCCATGATAAACATCCCGAGAAAAATTTTCCAGAAACGGCATATTAATCTGAGCACTTAAAAAAACAGGAATATATAAAATGAAGATACAAAAATAGAATCGTAAATATGGTCTCATAGTCTTACTAATAAAAAAAATGAATTCAACGTTAATAAAGATTTCTATCAGGTATATCGGACAACACTAATCCCCGCTAATATTGTATTTACACAACAAAGTAAATATTAATTTTTAATTCTTTTGCCATTTTGAAGTTGAAAACTAAAATGATGTAAAAGGAAAACGATACAATATTTATATATTTAATATATTTTTTACCGGCAAAACTGAAAGAATATATTAATTCTTATTTTTAAATCTGCAACTATACTTTAAAAACAAACGCCCTATATATTATTAATATTCAACAAAATAAAAATATATGTAGTACTAAAATAGAGTACTATAATCTAAAGGGCGCTAAATGTGATAATATTAACGTAGTCTTTTTTTTGAAGAACCTCCATATAAACGGTATGTTTGTATTGCAAAAAATAACAGCAAAGATTAATAGATATTATGAAAAGAAAAATCTTAATAAGTGCACTAATATTAAGTATTGCAGGTTCGGGATGTACTACGTCAAAATCAGAATGGCACAGCTATAGCGGGGATAAAACGATAGAGCATAAAGTAGACTCCGTTTTGTCTCTTATGACATTAGAAGAAAAAATAGGACAAATGACCCAATTCTCAAGCCACGGAGATATTACAGGTCCAATCGTCAACGAAGATATAGAACCTTATCTAAAAAAAGGATTGATAGGAAGTATATTCAATGCCGTAACGGTGGAAGGCATCCGCAAATTGCAAGAACAAGCATTAGCCGAATCACGGCTGAAAATACCAGTATTATTCGGTTATGACGTTGTACATGGTTTTAAAACTATTTTTCCGATACCTCTGGCCGAATCATGTTCATGGGATTTGTATCAGATAAAGAAAAGTGCAGCCATAGCAGCCGAAGAGGCTTCAGCTGCCGGAATAGCCTGGACTTTCGCCCCGATGATAGACATTGTACGGGATGCTCGATGGGGACGTGTGATGGAGGGGGCCGGAGAAGATACCTATCTGGGAGCTCTTATTGCCGAAGCCAAGGTGAAGGGATTTCAAGGTAATCATTGGAAAGATTTATACAACACAAATACGATTCTTGCCTGTGCTAAACATTTTTGCGCCTATGGAGCGGCAGAATCGGGCAGAGATTATAACACAGTAGATGTCTCAGACCGAACGTTGAGAGAAGTTTATTTTCCTCCGTTCAAAGCGGCAAAGGATGCCGGTGTAGCAACATTTATGACCGCATTCAACGAAATAAGTGGCATTCCTTGCACTGCCAGCAAATATCTTTTTCGGGATGTATTAAAGGATGAGTGGCAGTTTAATGGATTTGTAGTAACCGATTATACAGCCATTAACGAACTGGTTCCCCACGGTGTTGCCCAAGACGAAGAGCAAGCGGCAGAATTGGCCGTAAATGCAGGTGTAGATATGGATATGACAGGAGGTGTATATCTGCATAATCTAAAAACTTTAGTAGAAGAAGGTAAAGTATCGGAAAATACAATCGACAATGCAGTCAGACGTATACTTGAAATGAAATTCATATTGGGGCTGTTCGATGACCCATATAGATATCTCGACGAAAAACGCGAAAAAGAGACGATTCTAAAACCCGAATTTTTACAGGCAGCCCGGGAAATTGGAAATCGCTCAATCGTTTTACTGAAAAATAATAATCAGTTTTTCCCTATCACTAAAGACCGCCAGTTAACAGTTGCCCTGATAGGTCCGATGGTGAAAAACAGAACAAGTATGAACGGGGAATGGTCGGCACGTGGAAATAAAAATGAAAGTGCATCCTTATTCGACGGCCTTACCGAAAAATATAAAAATACTAACATCAAATTTTTATATGCCGAAGGATGCGATCTGAAAGAACCTGGTACAGAAGGATTCGCCGAAGCCATAAATATTGCCCGTAAAGCCGATATAATAATAGCAGCAATGGGAGAAGATTACAATTGGTCGGGTGAAGCAGCTTCGAGAAGTAATATAAAATTGCCCGGATCACAACAAAAGTTACTAAAAGAACTCAAAAAAACAGGGAAACCCATAGGTTTAGTATTAATGAACGGACGTCCACTTGACTTATCCTGGGAAGATAAAAATATAGATGCTATTATGGAGGCATGGTATCTCGGAACCATGGCCGGACATTCAATAGCCGATGTCATAGTAGGAGATTATAATCCATCGGCCAAACTTACTATGTCGTTTCCCAGAAATGCTGGACAATTACCCATTTATTATAACCGTAAGAATACAGGCCGTCCCCTTCCTGAAGACAATCCTAAAATGGATTACAGATCGTCATATCTGGATGTAGAAAATTCTCCTTTATATCCATTCGGATACGGACTGAGTTACACTACATTTCAATACTCGAAACCATCTATAAGTTCAGGAATCCTAACTAAAAACGGAGAATTAAAAGTTTCGGTAACAATTACCAATACAGGAAATTACGATGGTGAAGAAATTGTACAATTATATATTCAGGATGTCACAGCATCTGTAACCCGCCCGATAAAAGAGCTAAAAGGTTTCCAAAAACTCAACATAAAAAAAGGAGAATCTGTTACTGCCGATTTTATTATCCGGGAAAAAGATCTGGGCTTTTTACGCCTCGACAATACATGGGGAACAGAACCTGGAGAATATAAAGTCTTTGTGGGTAATGATTCGGAAAACGTCCAAGAACTTAAATTCTCTTTAGTCGAATAGATAGTTCTATATTTGCATTTCCTGTTTCTACCTCGAACCGGCCAGAAACAGGAAATGTGATACAATCAGTCAATGCCCAGACATTCATATTTTTATTCTTTGATTATTAGTTATACAATAATCAAAGAAGGACATTTGTCCTTTTCTTTCTAAAATATACCATAACTATAAAATTATGCCATAATTATGAAAAACATAAATAAAATCATTTATTCCCTACCTCTATTTCTAATACAAAGCGCATATTCCAAAGAAGACAAACCGATGAATATAATATTCATCATGAGCGATGATCATGCCATGCAGGCAATCAGCGCTTACGGCAATCCTGTATCAAAGTTGGCACCTACTCCTAACATTGATAAAATCGCTCATGACGGTGCTATTTTTAATAATAATTACTGCTGCAATTCTATTTCAGGTCCAAGTCGCGCCGCTATTATCACAGGTAAACACAGCCATAAAAACGGATTTATGAAAAACTGGGCCAAAGGCTTCGATAATACTCAACAAACTTTACCTAAAATATTACAAAAAAATGGTTATCAAACTGCTATAATCGGTAAATGGCATCTGGTATCGAAGCCAACCGGTTTTGATTACTGGATTGTTTTAAATGATCAGGGAGAATACAACAATCCCGACTTCATTACAGAGAAAGATACGGTTCAATATAAAGGATACGTAACCGATATCATTACCGATATAACAAAAAAATGGCTCGATTCCCGAGATAAAAACAAACCTTTTTTCCTAATGATGCACCATAAAGCTGTACACCGAAACTGGGTTCCTGCCGAAAAATATTATCATTTGTACGAAAATATAAAATTCCCTCTTCCAGAAAACTATTATGATGACTATACCGGACGCATTGCCGCATCGAAACAAAAAATGAATATATACCGAGATATGTACGAAGGGCATGACCTGAAAATGGTAACAGGAACAAACAGCGACACACTTTTATATGACCCATGGCCACAAGCATTTATGAACCGGATGACTCCAGACGAAAAAAATCGTTTTTTCGAAGCATATCGCAAACGAAACAATGATTTTTATGCATCTCCCAAAAATGAAAAAGAAATCGCTGAATGGAAATATCAACGTTATTTACAAGACTATCTCGCTGTAGTAAAGTCGGTAGATGACAGTGTAGGCGAAATACTCGAATATCTGAAAGAAAACGGACTGGATGAAAACACGCTGGTAGTATATACTTCGGATCAAGGATTCTACTTGGGAGAGCATGGCTGGTTCGACAAACGTTTCATGTATGAAGAATCAATGGCAATGCCTATGGTCATGGCGTGCCCGAGTATCATAAGACCCGGAACAAAAATAAACCAGCTCACACAAAATATAGATTTTGCCCCAACATTTTTGGACCTTTGCGGCATTGAAATTCCAGCAGATATGCAAGGTATCTCATTCAAACCTTTGTTAGAAGGAAAAAAAGTAAAGAATTGGCGTAAATATTTATATTACCATTATTATGAATTTCCAGGATTTCATAGTGTCAGGGCACACTATGGCATCAAAGGGAAGAGATACAAACTAATACATTTTTACAAAGATAATAACTGGGAATTATATGATTTGAAAACAGACCCTCATGAAATGAATAATATATTCGGGAAACCCGGCACTGAAAAAATAACTTACAAATTAAAGACCGAATTAAAAAAATTGCAACAAACATATCAAGTTCCTGAAGAATTATGTAGATAATACACACTTCAGATATAAAATACATAAAAACAAAGGTGTACCACAACAAAATCAAAAAAAAGTTAATTTTGTTGTGGTACACCTTCATTAATCATAAAAAGATCATATCAAATTTCGTTTTGAACAAAAGATGTCTCTTTCCATATCTTTTAATTACAATTATCATTTTGAATCTGGTACTTCTATTTAATTCGTACTCCGAAGAAGTAACATTAACTTATTGAACTTTATATTCAAGATTCAAGGGATATGCTGTAGATGAGCACACTCCTTGAATCTTAAAATTCTTTTTTTATTCTATCAAAACCATTGGAGTAACGGTCACATTTCCTGAAATTCCAGATGGTCTCGGATCCCAATTTTTAGCACTAAACCTTCCATCTTCACCGACATTCATCCGGCCTTTCGAATCGATATTTAGATTATAGAATATTTTCCATTCCAAACCTTTTTTGTCCATATACGCTATACGGTTAGCCATCAGGTTGGATACTCTTATCTTCAATACATCATTGCCATTTAATAAATGTGTCGGTATATCAATTGTATAGGGAGCTTCAAAAAGAGTACCCAGGTAAGTGTCATTTATATATACCGCAGCACTTTCATATACATTATCCAACTGAAGCCTCCATGCATCCGTCTTTTCAGACAAGAGAGGCAAACGGGTTTCATATTCTGCAGTACCCGAGAAGTAAGCATAGTCCTCTCCATATTCAGTCCAAGACTTTAACTCTGAAACTGTTTTTTTCTCAGGCAAAACAGGTCCTCCTTTGACAAAAGTAATATTCCAATTATCAGATAAAACAAGACTCCCTCCTATCGGCTTATAATACGGATACAAATTTCCAGAATAAGTCTTCTGAAATGTTTCTACAATCATCGACTCATTTGGGTTCAACTCCATCCAAATATCTGTTTTTCCATTATTTACTCTTGTTCTGGCATAACCATCCTTACCTGTCATAGGATTATACAATGCACATGTACGATAGTCTGCATTCAAATTAACCCATCCGGAAAACTTAGTTTTTGAAGGATTAAACACAAAATAATAAAAATTACCGTCATCCTTCAACCGACGGATACATTGTAACCCTTGACTATATAAACTTTCAGGCTTTACTTCTGACTGTTCCAGCAAATCCGGTAAAGCATTGAAAACTATAATCCTTCCTTTACCATATCGACAAATACGAATATCTCCCTCATCTGTAAAATGCAATCTCTTTTTCAAAGACTCCAGTTTCTTTCTATCTTGCTTTAAGTGTGCCAGTCCGGGTATATCCGACGGAAGATTTCCATAAAACGACACTGTAGCACCGGCTTTTGACAAATCTATCAACTTCTCAAAAGTCTCTACCGGCATATATTTCATTTTCGGAACAATTATCGTTTTATATGTATTTCCACCTGCAGTCAACTTGTCCTTTTTGACCTTCACATTCTGCAATAATTTATCTGATACAGCATCCCATGAATACCCTTTAGAAAGGAGATAACGCCCACACTCATCCATTGAAACCGTTTTGAAAGTATGGAAATAATGAAACATTTCCTTTCCCGGAGTAGACCAAAGGTCTGATATGCCATAATAAAGCAATATATCATTAGAAGGCTTTCCAGCTTGTAAAAAACTTTGAGCTCGGGCAACATAACGATTGATAGCTCCAAAATCGTCCCAAAAACTATTTGCCGGAGTAAAATGTACTGCCGCATAGAACAACCATCCCGGCCAAGGAGCATCCTGTGGTGAGAAATCGGTACCATGATAGAAAATGTGGTTTACTCCACCTAATAAAAATTTATCATTTGCAGCCTTCACATCAGATAATCTCGACTGAAAATGCTCATTTAAAAGAGTACACGATTCTGCCGAAGCCAAATTCTTTCCTGTAAGATGAGCTGTAGACGGAGCACTTTTTATATCAGAAATCGTACTTCCTTCTGTTTCAGGTACATCACTGGCAGCATACAAATCCAAAGCATTCGCCGGAGATCCATGAGCCTGGTTACGGATGCCTTTCCCCTGTTTTTCTGCCCAAGACTGCCAGTTTTTCGTAAATTTTTCCAGCATTAACTCAGAAATAACAGCGCGATAATCATGTAATACCCGGCAATTGGTCTCCTCATCGGCCAAACCTAACAATGCAGGAATATACTGTTTCAAGTCATATCCGCATATTTTTTGGAATTCAGCAAAAAGCTCCGGCGTCCAGTTGGCACTTTCTACGGCATCATCGACCTCATACGAGTCATTAAAATAATATCTTAAATAACTTGTATCATAGCCTTTAAATGCGTCATCGAACTTTTTCAAATATCTTTTTATCGCCAGTTCCGAAAAATGATCTATCACATTCCCCTCTCCGCCCGGTCCGGCCCGTTCAACCATTTTACCATGATATCCTTGAAAAAGGGCACAGACCAGCCATTCTCCCGGAGGAGCCGTCCATTCCAAGAAACCATCTTTCACTTTATCGGTCAAGTCTATTGTTTCTGCAATTTTTTTTTGTCCTTTCACCAACTTATTGGCTGTAACAACAATCAAAGGCAAACTTCTCTTATACCAAATTTGAGCGTACGGGATTTTTTGCAAATCCTCATTCGCTGTAACTGGATATTTGACATCCTCAATATTTACTTTCAACCAATTCTGTGTATAAGCAAGAGGCTTCTCGATATATTCAATTTTCTCGGATAATTGTTGTCCTCCCTGCAACTTGAATGTTTTAGACCGCATATTTTTACAAGCAATCTCATCATCTACCCATGGCCCTCCAAACGGCCAGCCAGACGTATTTGCCAAGTCTACTCCCATCCCGAGGCGTTTAGCCTCGTTCAGGGTATATACCAACATCTCCATCCATTTTGGAGACAAATAATCGATAAATCGATCCTCTTTACCTTTAACTCCATATATAGGAGTTATCTCAACGCCTCCTAATCCGGCTTTCTGATAAGCCTCCAAGGCAGCAGTTATATCTTTCTTGGTAACGGCACTCCCTTGTATCCACCATCGGGTCCAAGGTTTTGTCTCCTTCTTTATCTCCGGCCATTTTATCTCTCCAGTTTCTTCTATTCCAAATGACTCAAAAGAAACACAAAGAGATAAAATGAGCATGAAAAATAGTCGAAAATAGATTTTATGGTTTTTCATCATTTCAACGTATTATTTATTTTTCCAAAGAAACCGATTTTATCTTCACCCGAGCACCCTCTTCATTCGAAACTACAAAACCGATAGTTACAGTTCCAGCAGAGGCTAAGTTGAACTCTACACCCTGCTTTGTCAAAGGTGTCGTTTCATCCCAATGCAAATAAGCAAGCACATCCGGGTCGGTCATCATATTTTCAATATCCGGCAATT
>UMEI01026069.1_pt1 | contig 33742 bp, 28 predicted proteins | sample 1964711 | NCBI WGS metagenome assembly UMEI01 (sample SAMEA4836016, study PRJEB28245) | human gut metagenome | biome: gut microbiome; material: fecal sample | place: Denmark | collected 2008 | reverse complement strand
AATGCGAATGGTGAAGGAGGAAATGGCAATCAACCGAAGCCTGTGCGAAAACCTGTGAATGATCAATCGAAACAGAATCGTGAAAATAGCGGGGAATAGAATATTAATAAGTATTGTTTGGGTGGCTCTGTTATGTGCTTGTAGTGATAGTGGAGTCGTATATCATTCATTTAATCATCTTCCAGAGAGGGGATGGGATAAGAGGGAGATACAGAGATTTTCTCCTGAAATTGAAGATACTTTAAGTTTATACGATATAGATGTATCTCTGAGATATACCAATGATTATGCGTATAGCAATTTGTGGTTGTTTATTGTGTATACTGATGGAGAGGGGAAGCAACGTACTGATACGTTAGAGTGCCGTTTGGCTGATGTTTATGGAAAATGGTATGGCTCAGGTTGGGGACCTTCTTATCAGCAGGAAATTCCTTTTAAAAAGAGAGTTCACTTTTCTGTTCCTGGTAAATATCCGATACTTATACAGCAAGGCATGAGAGAAGATGTTATTCAGAATATTAAGGATGTCGGTGTAAAAGTAACACGAATACAGAATATAAAATGAAATAATGAAATATAACAAGATAATATCATGGAAATAAGTAAACGGGAGAATATTGGATGGATCGATTTGTTGCGGGTTGTGGCATGTTTTTTAGTTGTTTTTTCGCATTGTTGTGACCCTTTTGTGGCTCAATTCGACAATGATAGAAGCACATTTTTGACAGGTGTATTTTCTGGAAGTTTTGTTCGGGCTTGTGTACCTTTGTTTGTTATGATGTCTGGAGTATTATTATTTCCAGTACGAATAAGCATGGGAGATTTTTATAAGAAACGAATTGGTCGAATTCTTATTCCGCTTATTTTTTGGTCCGTTGTATTACCTTTATTGTATTACATTTATTTGAATTTTATTACAACTTCGCATAGTCCATTGATTGATCCTGAGAATTATGTTTTTGGTGCAACATTAACGAAAATATATACATTTATATTTAATTTTAATTATGATACTACTCCGTTATGGTATCTTTATATGCTGATAGGGCTTTATTTTATTATACCTGTATTGGATGTATGGTTAAAGCAAGCATCACGTCGAGATATAAAGCTTTTTTTATATGTTTGGGGTATTTCATTGTTATTACCTTATATCAAAATGGCTGCTCCGTTATTGGGATATACTGGTAATTTTGGAAATATGGGAATATTGGGAATTTGTGATTGGAACGATTATGGTACGTTTTATTATGTATCAGGGTTTATCGGTTATTTAGTATTGGCATATTATTTGGTGAAATATCCGTTAGATTGGAGTTGGAAGAAAATGTTATGCATTACTCTGCCGATGTTTTTTGTCGGATATTTAATTACTTCTTTGGGTTATGTTTTGACTCAGAAGTATTTTCCGGGGAATTATGCTTATCTTGAAATAGTTTGGTATTTTGCAGGTATCAATGTATTTATGATGACTTTTCCGGTTTTCGTTATAATACAAAAAATGAACATTCCATCGGTTGTTTGGTTATCGCGTTTAGCATCATATACTTTTGGCATATATTTATGTCACTTTGTTTTTGTACAAGTTGCATATGATTTTTTGACGTCGGTGGTTTCTTTGCCGACATTTCTCTATATCATTATTATGGCGATATTGGCTTTTGTAGTCAGCAGCTTTATTGTGTGGATAATGAGGCAGTTTAGAGTTACTCGTCGTATGGTAATGTAGAAGTCAAAGTATAAGTGCAATAGTTATGTATAATTTAAGACAAATTGTTGAAAGTGTAAATTGTAAATTCATTAGGAATGTCTAAATAAGTTTTATAGTAATGGATAGTTTATTGCCTTTTGCATTATTGTGTTTTACTTCTTTCTTTACATTGGTAAATCCGTTGGGTACTATGCCTGTATTTCTGTCAATGACTGAGGGATGCAGCAACCGGGAAAGGAAGGCAATCGTAATGAAAGCTACGCTTGTTTCGTTTGTTATATTATTGGCTTTTACAGTATGTGGCCGTTTCCTTTTTCAATTTTTTGGTATTTCTACCAATGGTTTCAGGATAGCAGGAGGCGTTATTATTTTTAAAATTGGCTATGATATGCTTCAGGCCCAGTATACACATATAAAGCTGAATGAGAAAGAAATGAAATCATTTGTTGATGATATATCCATTACTCCATTAGCCATACCGATGCTTTGTGGCCCGGGGGCTATAGCCAATGGTATTGTTCTTATGGAAGATGCTCAGAATTATATATATAAAATCGTTTTGATCGGGGTACTTGCATTGGTCTTTCTGATAACTTATTGGATACTTAGGACATCACCTCGGCTTTTCCGGTTTTTAGGAGAGACGGGTAATAATGTAATGATGAGACTGATGGGACTTATTTTGATGGTGATTGCTGTAGAATGTTTTGTTAGTGGTGTACGACCTATATTAATAGATATTTTTCGGGAAGGAATTATGAAATAAATCTTCAAGACGTTATCATGAATCGTACTCTTGTAAAAATAGGAAAGAGATTATTATAGATAGGAAAGTTATATTTTTGCAGAGTGTGGATGATGCAGTGTCGATGTTTGAATAATTTTAAGGGATGTATTTTAATATATAATCCAGAAAATATTTTGTTTGTAAATTATCATTTTTAATCAATAGGTTTTATCCCTATTGATTCAGCATATTCCAACATATATTTGTAAGCGGCATCACGTTCGTTAGGAATAATACCGTCAAGTATGGCTTCTTTAATAGAAGCTTTTATATCTCCTACCATACGACAGGGAGTTAAGTTGAAAATTCTCATAATTTCTTCCCCACTTATAGGTGGTTGCATATTTCGAATTCGATCTTTCTCTTCTATTTCTTTAAGCTTTTGGCGTACTATGGCGAAATTATCCAAAAAACGTTTGACTTTTTCTTTATTTTTTGAAGTTATGTCAGCTTCACATAACGTCATAAGGTCGTCTATGTCATCTCCTGCATCGAATAGTAACCGGCGAACTGCAGAGTCAGTAACTATATCTTCCGCTAAAATAATGGGGCGCATATGGAGTTCAACTAATCTTTGGACATATTTCATTTTTTCGTTAAGAGGGAGTTTCATTTTTCGGAAAATTCCTGGAATCATTTTCGCTCCGATGAAGTTGTGGTTATGAAATGTCCATCCTAATTTTTCATCGTAACGTTTAGTTACAGGCTTGGCTATATCATGGAATATTGCAGCCCATCTCAACCATAGATTATTGCTGTGAGCCGATAGATTATCAAGTACAGTTAATGTATGATAAAAGTTATCTTTATGCCCTCTCCCTCCACGAGTTTCTATTCCTTTAAGAGCGTCTAATTCAGGAAAGATCAATGGTAGAAGCCCACATTTATCAAGAAGAAGGAATCCTGTAGACGGGTGCTCTGACGATATAATTTTATTTAGCTCATCGATTATACGTTCTTTGGATATAATGTGTATACGTTCTTTGTTTCGGGATATAGCTTGAAAAGTATTATTTTCTATTGTAAATCCCAGTTGAGTTGCGAAGCGTATGGCCCGCATCATACGTAAAGGGTCGTCACTGAATGTAATATCTGAGTCAAGAGGAGTACGTATGATTTTGTCTTTTAAATCATTTATTCCGCCAAAAGGGTCGGTTAACTCGCCGAAATGGCTTTGATTTAAGCATATTGCCAGAGCGTTTATAGTGAAGTCTCGTCGGTTTTGGTCATCAGCAAGTGTTCCGTTTTCGACAATAGGTTTACGAGAATCTCGGTTGTATGATTCTCTGCGTGCACCGACAAACTCTACTTCTAAATTTTTATATTTAACCTGAGCTGTGCCGAAGTTTTTGAAAACAGAAAGATTGGCTTTTTTGCCTAACTTTTCGGTGAGTGCTGTAGCCAGTTCAATTCCACTACCTAAAGTGACGATATCGATATCTTTAGATTCTCTTTTTAAAAAAATATCTCTTACATATCCTCCTATAATGTAACAAGGCATATTCATTACATCCGCGGTTTCAGATATGAGGTGAAATATAGGATTTTTAAGATGTTTTTTTAAAAAAGCATTATCTGGCTGCATTATATTACTGACTTTTGTTTTCAGGGTGCAAAAGTACAGATTTTAATTGACGTACAAAATCTGTTTGATTATTTTTAATAAGTATAATAAAAAGGCATATTTATTCGAATCATTGATAAATATGCCTTCAGAAACTATATAATGAGAGTTTTATCGATTCAGTCTAATGGAATGATTTCTTCAGGACAATGTGTTATTTTTTCTATTCCCGTTTTAGTAACTAAAAGTGTATTCTCAATGCCGACAGCTCCAACATGGGGTATGACGAATTTAGGTTCTAAAGCGAAGACCATATTTTCTTCTAAGATTTCTTTTGAACGAGGAGCCAACACTGGTTTTTCATTTAATTCGATTCCCACACCGTGACCAATGAAACCAGCATGTTGCCTATGTCCCATAAAATATTCTTCGAGACCTGCTTGTTTAGCGGTATTCAAAGCTAATTCATATAGCTCTGCTACAGGGACACCTGGTTTGCCTTTCTCGATAATTGCGTCTTGTATTTGTAAAGCTACATGATGCGCATTTTGTGCTAATTCTGGAATTTCTCCGAGAGAAAACACTCGGCTTAAATCAGACATGTATCCTGTGAAATTACCTCCTATATCGACCATAACGGTTGTTCCCGGTCGTATCATTGCTCCATTACACCCGATAGGGAGAGAGCTGTTCAATCCTGCGCCTCCTAATGCGAAATCATATGGAGATGGAGTGTCAGCATTATCTCCGGAAAGTAAACTGCCCATATATATTTCCATACTTGAGCCGAAAATACGGACTATGCCTAAAGAGCCGTGTAAGCGGGCAAGCCGTTCTAATTCTATGGAAAATTCAGTATCGGACATTCCATCTTTATATTCTGCTGGTATACGATGATACATGCTTGCATGTTTGGCTGCCGATTCACGAATTAATTCTATCTCGTATGGAGTCTTTATTGCCCTTACATTCCGTATAATTTGAGAGCTGTTGTCAAAAGTGGCATTTGTAAAAATTGTCGCTAACCGTACTCTTTCATTATAAGTAAGAACGTCATCTTCTAATAAGAGTTTTTGAGGCATATTTATTCCTCGTTCATGCATTATTGCAGATATATCTTCTGGTTTATGTATATATATGACGTTATCACCTTTGAGATCGACAGGTCGACGTACAAAAAATAATATTTCCCCCTCTACAGGAATGTAAGTATATCCACTGAAAATACGTCCCGATGTATAAAATAAATTAGTGTTGCTGCTAATCAGCATTGCATCAGCTTCGGTATTCTTCATTGCATTTTGCAATTTAGTTTTTCGAAGCTCTATTTCTGGTAGGAACTTAGCCGTATACATAGTCTTTGTCTTATTTTATTTATAAGTAATAAAATAAATCTTTAAAGAATTTTTCCTGTTTCTATAATTAGGAATGATATCTTTGTCCGCAAAAGTAATAATAAAACTTTAAATATTAGAAAGTTTGAATAGGATATATTTATGTTAAGTTATCTCTATTGAATGTGAATTTTGAATAAAATTTTTATCTTCTTATGTTGACTATTAACTATAAAAAAATAACAAGTTGTAATTTCAAAAGAGATTATAGCCATTCGATGCACCGTTCTAATTGAGTACTTCTTGAGCCTTTTATTAAAATTGTATATCCTTTTAATGGTTTCTTTTTAAGTTCTTCTATTAGGTTGTTAGTGCTGGAAAAGCATTCAAAATTATTATCTATTTTGCAGAATTCGTTTCCGGATAATAAAACTTTGTCAAAGTTTGCTTTTTGAAGTCTGCCTATTATTTTTCGATGCTCATTTTCACTTTCAATACCGAGTTCACCCATATTCCCGAGTATAACGGCCTTGTGGTTAGCTTTTATTTGAACAAAATTGTCAAGAGCAGCTCCCATGCTGGTAGGATTGGCGTTATAAGCATCTATAATCAGTGTATTATATTTTGTTTTTTGTAATTGAGAACGTTTGTTTTGTGGAATGTATGTTTCGATAGCCTCTTTTATTTTGTCTGGCTTTACTCCGAAGTATATGGCTATTGCAGCAGCAGCAAGTGTGTTTGTGAGATTATAACTACCAATCAGTTGTGTTTGAATTTTTGTAGATATATTATTATGTTTCATTTCGAAGAAGAGAAATGGCGAACAGTCTATAATCCTTCCACTGATAAAGAGATTTTCAGATATCCCATATTCTGTTTTTTCAATGCCATTACTTTGAGGCTGTAAATAAAGGTTTTCATGTTGTATAAAAATATGGCCTTTATGTGCTCGTATAAAGTCATACATTTCACATTTGGTCTGTAATACACCTTCAAATGAGCCGAAACCTTGTAAATGAGCTTTCCCTACGTTCGTAATTATTCCGTAATTGGGTTCGGCAATCTCTACCAGCTCTTTTATATCTCCGGGATGACTGGCCCCCATTTCGATGATTGCAATTTCGTGAGAAGGGGTTAGCTTCAATAAAGTTAAAGGGACTCCGATATGGTTATTTAGGTTACCTTCAGTTGCCAATACATTAAATTTTTGAGCAAGGCAAGCTGCTGTCAGTTCTTTAGTTGTTGTTTTTCCGTTAGTTCCTGTAATACCGATGATAGGTAACCCCAAAGCCTTTCGATGATAGTGGGCGAGAGCTTGGAGGGTTGACAAACAATTATCTACTAATATGATGCGTTTGTCATCTGTAACATAATCAGCTTCATCTACAATAGCATAAGAACAACCATCTTTTAGTGCTTGAGTAGCAAATTGGTTTCCATTAAAGTTTTCACCCTTTAAAGCGAAAAAAATGGAACCGGGTGTACATTTACGGCTATCGGTCGTGATAGTAGGATGAGTTTTATATATTTGATATAGTGTTTTGATTAGCATAAATATTCTATTTTATTATATAGCGAAAATATACATTTTTCATGATAATAAATTAGAATACATTAAAAAAGTCAATATTTTTTTGTTAATCGGCAGATTTGTTTGTTAGGCTTTAAACCTTTTTTCAATAGATTTCAAAACTATTTTTATTGATATTATATCGATAATGAAATTTATTTGTAGTTGATAATATGTCTATAATTTGCCATGCGTTATAATGATCTGTAGAAAAATTGCCATAAAAGCGAAGTTCTTTCAAATGATTTTTTTCAAATGTTATATCTACGTTATAAATTTGTTTAATTTCCTTGGCTATTTCATCAAATCGTTTTTTGTCGACAATTAAAGTTCTATGGTGCCAGTCTTTTGTATGTATATATGGATAATTACAGATTTCTATAGATTCGTTTGTTTTGTTGAAACAGGCATATTCATTTGGTTTTAATTGTATAGAGTATTTATTGTTCGCATCAGAAAGAAGAATCGAGCCTTCTTTTAACCATACATAAGCAGAGCTATCATTATCGTAATTTTTGATGTTAAATTTTGTTCCTAATACTTTGATGTTTATCTCTTCTGCATTGACAATGAATGGCTTTTTATCATCTTTTTCTACTTCGAAAGAAGCTTCTCCTTTAAGGAAAATTTCTCGATTATGATCTCCATAATTGTTCAGGTATGATAGTTTGGATTCAGCTTCTAACCAAACTTTAGATCCATCGGGTAAATCTAACTGCATATGGGACCCTTGAGGAACCGAAATAGTATAAGCGTAGTCTTGCTTCTTTTCTCCTATTTTAAGATATTGTTCAAGAGCAAAATATGAAATTAATATTCCTATCAGAAACGTTGCAGCTATTGTGGTGATATATCGTAAGTGTAGAATTTTGTAGTGTTCTTTTTTTTCTTTTTTTTCTTTTGTAATACGTTCTATTATTTGTTGATATACTACTTCTTTGTTAAAGTCATGAGAATCTAGGGCTGCAGATTTTATCCATGCATTTTGATATCCTTCAAAAATAAGTTTGTTTTGAGTCGATTCTTCTAACCAAATCTTTAATGTTTTTAAATCATCAGGACGAATATCGTGATTTAAAAAAGCTAATATAATATCTTCTATGTTTTCTTTCACTGTCAATTAGGTATAAATATAATATTCCCGATATAATAATATGCACTATTATATTTCGGGTAGTCTAACTCTTTTATTTTAATAATATTTAACATTGTATGTTGAATAGTATTAATAAACATGTTAGATAATCAGTTAATTGTTCCCGTATTTTTTTTATTGCTTGTTTTAAATGATATTTAACGGTGTTGATAGAAATACCTTGTTTTTGCGCAATCTCTTCATATTTTAGTCCGTCGTAGCGGTTTAATTCAAATATTGTACGGCATTCTTGGGGTAAAGAGTCTATAGCTTGTCTTATTTTTACAAGAATTTCTTTGTTTTCTAATTCTGTATAAGGAGTATCTTTACATATGAAATATATATCTGAAGGTGTTACATTATTATTGATTAAACCAGAGATAGAATATTCTTGTTTTATATAATTTTTATTTAGTTGATTGATACAATTATTTTTTACAGCTTTATACATGTATGAGTGTAGTTCAATATCTTTCTTTAGAGAATCTCTGTTTTCCCATAGATGGTATATTAAATCGGAAACTATACATTGAGCAGAAAAATCATCATTAAGAATTCCTTTAGCTAATAAGCATAATTCGATATAATAAGTTTCGAATAGAAATCGAATGGCTCTTTCATCGCCTTTTCGTAAATAGTATATAAGATTTGATGTGTTTATTTCTTCAAGCATGGAAGTTGTTATAAGGTTAAGAAGTATATCTATAATCTGTTGAATTTTTATGTTACTTATATATGTTTTTATATGTAAATAATTGTGCAATCCTTTTTACAAAGGAAATAAAATTTTCTCTGAATATAAATATAAAATATATAAAATGTGACGATATATTTATATTAATAAGATAAATTTTCTACTATTCCTGATCAATTTATTTCTTTTATTCCATTAGATTGACTCTGTTAATTAATGGTAGGAGTACAATATTCTTATAATAATTTGCTAATTTATTTTATTATAAAATTTAGAATAATTCTATTTTATTTCACTTAAATCATAATAAATCAATGTATTAAATTATAAAATTTAAAATTTTGTCTTATAATGAAAAAAAGAAAGTCTATTGTCTATACTACCCGAAAAAAGGCTTTTATTGTTTTAGTATTGAGTTCGATGATTACAACTAATTCAGAGATAATAATTCCCAGAGTTTATTTTATTGGGTGGTATTGTAGAGATAATTTATAATTTATATTTATTATGAAAACACGACTTGGCGTCCTATTATTATTCTTATTATTGAGTCCTATCGGATATCTGTCATCTCAGACTGTTACGATAAATAAAACCGAAACGGTAAAAAAAATCATAAAAGAAATTGAGAAAAGAACAGGGAAATCTTTTGTTTTTCATATAGATGATGTCGATTTGGACAGGCGTGTTACTATAAATGCAAAGAATCAACCATTAGAGAAAGTGCTTGATAACCTTTTTCCAAAACAACATTACCGAGTTGAAATTAAAAAGGACCATATTATTGTAGCTCGCAAAAAAAAATTATTGAATTTAATTTCTGGAAAAATTATTGATAGTCAGGGGCAGCCTTTAATAGGTGTCAGTATATTATCTATGGAAGATGAGATAGGTACCGTTAGTGATATAGATGGGCATTTTTCAATAAATGCGAATTTGGGGGATGAGTTAGAGTTTTCTTATATAGGATATCAAAAACAAAAGGTTAAGGTATCAAAACAGACAGGCATAGTTATTACAATGCAGGAAGACCATCAGTTGTTGGATGAAGTAGTTGTAATAGGTTATGGATCTCAGAAAAAAGCTAATTTAACGGGAGCTGTAGGTTATATTGGGGGAGATAAATTAGAGGATAGGCCTGTGGCTAGCTTAGGGCAGGCTCTTCAGGGAGCTATTCCTAACATGAATATTTCTTTCGGTACAGGAAAGCCAGGTGAAACTACCAATATAAATATTCGTGGAGCGGGTTCGATTAATGGGAATGACTCCCCATTGGTGCTGATTGACGGTGTAGAAGGTTCTATTGATAATATTAATCCCCGAGACGTGGAATCTATCTCTGTATTGAAAGATGCCTCTTCTGCAGCCATATACGGTGCGCGAGCTGCTTTTGGAGTTATTTTGGTGACTACAAAATCAGCAGAAGAAGGTAAAGTCCGAATTACTTATAATGGGAGATATAGTTTTTCTAAACAAACAACTAGTACGGATTTTGTGACAACAGGGTATGATGCTGCAGTAATGGTGGATGAATTTATGAGATCTCATCACGGTGCTAAGTTTACGTTTTATGACTCAGAGGACATGGAGCAGTTAAAGGCTCGAAGATATGATGTGACAGAGCATCCTGATAGACCTTGGGTTGTAGAAAAGAATGGACAATATATGTATTATGGGAATTTCGATTGGTACGATTATCTGTTTGATGTATCTCGCCCTACTTGGAATCATAATATTTCTATTATGGGGGGAAATAAAAAAGTAAATTATAATGTTAGCGGAAGCTATTATAATCAGAGAGGAATATATAGGAGTGAAGATTATCCTGATCGACATAAAGATTATAATTTACGTGCTCGTTTAAATGCAGAAGTGACATCTTGGCTGGATTTTAGTTTTACATCTTCATTGAATGCCAAAAAATATTATTGGTCTCCAGGATTAAATACGGGTGATAATATTGCATTTTGTACGTTTTATGCTTTGCCTTTTTATGTTCCTAAAAATCCAGATGGAACGAATGTCCTTTATACTCAAGTGGCACCGGAAGGACCTGCTGGAGGTGTACACTTTATGGCACGCGAAGGTAAAAGTTTTGGAAATAATAAGCAGAAAACATTTTTGAATACAGCGAATATTGCTTTAAAATTATATAAAGGACTGACTCTAAATGCTAATTATAGTTATCGTTATTATAATCAGGATATGGTAACTCGAACAGTAGTGGGGCAATATTCCCGAGTTCCGGGTAAAGTTGAGATTGCGGATAACGATTTATTCAAAAATAAATTGAGACAAACTATTCATACTGACTATTTGCATACCGTGGATGTTTTTGCAAATTATGAAAATTCGTTTGGGGGGCATCATATTCGGGCTGTAGTCGGAGCTAATTATGAAAGTTATTATCGCAAAAGGATATATGCTACCAAGCTGAATATTCAATCGGATGTTCTTAACGATTTTAATTTGGGAGATAATACGAAAGTAACATTAGGAGGGGAGAATGATGCAGGACAAAGAGAATATGCGTTATTAGGTTTTTTTGGACGGCTAGGATATGATTATAAAGGTAAATATTTGGCGGAGTTCAACATTCGACGGGATGCGACATCTCGTTTCCCTCGGAAAGACAGGGCTGGTTGGTTTCCTTCAGTTTCTTTAGGTTGGCGAGCTAGTGAAGAATCATTTTTTGAATCGGTGAAAGGAGTTATATCCAATCTGAAGATTCGAGGTTCTTATGGTGTGTTGGGTAATCAGAAAATAGATGAATACTATCCATATGTTCAGACCATGAAAGTATTTCCTATGGACAATTACATATTGGACGGAGGGATAGCGTCCTATACATCATCTGGTAATCCATTGTCTGGGTCATTGACTTGGGAAAGTGTATATTCTACAAATATAGGGTTGGATTTAGGATTTTTTAATGGTCGATTGTCTTTTACCGGAGATATTTATCGTCGTGATACTAAAGGGATGCTGATGCCGGGTGTAAAATTGCCGGGAGTTTATGGGGCAACTGAACCGAAAGAGAATGGAGCAGAATTACGAACAAAAGGTTTTGAATTTACATTGGGTTGGAATGATGATATTAACATATTGGGAAAGAAATTTAATTATTATGCAGCCATATCTTTAGCTGATAATCAGACAAAAGTTACGAAATATACTCAAAATCCGAACAAACAGTTGAATCAATGTTATGAAGGAATGGAATGGGGAGAGCTATGGGGTTACCAAATTGATGGTCTCTTTCCGACAGATGAGGCTGCACAGGAATATAGCTCAAGGATTGACCAGACCTTGGTAAGTCAGAATATTTTTGTAGAAGCTCAGGGGGAGTATCGAGGCCTTCAGGCTGGAGATATGGCTTATGCAGATTTAGATGGTAGTGGTTGTATCGACAATGGATTGAATACGTTAGATAATCATGGAGATTTGAAGAAAGTGGGGAATAAGCTGCCTCGTTATACTTATAGTGGTAATGTAGGATTTAGTTGGTATGGTGTAGATTTTTCGGCCTTTTTCCAAGGCATAGGTCGCCAGCATATTTATCCGGGAGGTGATTGTATGCTTTTCTGGGGAGGTTATGCTCGGCCGTATGCCTCATTTATTCCAAAAGATTTTTCAAAAGACATCTGGACACCGGAAAATCCTACAGGATATTATCCGAAGTTGCGAGGTTATTCTGCACAAGGTAATCGGTCTTTAGCACAGCCCAATGATCGTTATTTGCAAAATTTGGCTTATTGCCGGTTGAAGAATGTAACATTAGGATATACTTTACCCAATGAATGGACTAAGAAGATTTATGTAGATAGGTTACGTATTTATTTTAGTGGAGATAATTTGGCGACATGGACAAAATTGCATTCTGATTATATAGATCCGGAACAATTTGCGAAGGATGGAAATGCTCGGGTGTATCCATTTCCAAAAACATTTTCCTTTGGTATCGATATAACACTGTAAGGTTTACAATCAAGAATATTAATTAAAAAATATAGAATCATGAGAAAAATCAATTATTCGGTTATTTTTTTTCTGATGCTTTTGTTTATTGCTTGTGATGATAAATTAGATCGTTTTCCGCTGGATAGTTTTGCTCCAGAGAATTATTTTAATAATGAATCTGAGCTTCAGACATTTAGTAATCAGTTTTATTGGCTTGTTCCATCTGCTGTAGCTGGTTATGGTGAAAATTCAGATGTAATTTTAAACCATACGATGACTCCGGAAATGCAGGGAACACGTATTGTCCCTAATAGTGGTGGCGGATGGGACTGGGGTTCATTGCGTAATATCAATCTTTTACTTAAATATTCATATCGGTGTGAAGATGTAGATGTAAGAGAACATTATGAAGGTATCGCTCGCTTTTTTCGTGCTTGGTTTTATTTTGAAAAAGTAAAACGTTTTGGAGATGTTCCGTGGTATGATAAAGTACTGGGGTCGACTGATCCTGAATTGATGAAGCCGAGAGACTCTCGGGAATTTGTTATGACTAAAATTTTAGAAGATTTAGAATTTGCAATTAAGAAAATTCCGGCAACCAAAAGTACGGAGCGTATAACTCATTGGACAGCACTAGCTTTAAAATCTAGAATATGTTTGTTTGAAGGAACTTTTCGGAAATATCACCAATTAGGAGATTGGGAAAAATATTTGACACAATGTGTAGATGCATCAGAAAAGTTGATGTCATCCAATCAATATAGAATTTATCAGAATGGGGCGTATCCATATCGAGATTTATTTGCCTCGGTTAGTGCTATTGAAGATGAGGTTATTTTAGCCAGAAGATATAGTAAAGAATTAAAGGTATATCATGATGCTAACTTCCATTTACGAGGTTTAACGGGTGGTCGTGCAGGTATGTCAAAAAAAATTGTGGATAGTTATCTGATGAAAGATGGTTCACGTTTTACAGAGCAAGAGGGGTGGAAAACTATGCAATATTATGAGGAAATGCAGAATAGAGACCCTCGCTTGACACAGACTGTCGTAAATCCTGGTCATATCAGAGTTGCGGATAAAACAAAAACGGTTCTCGCTCCAGATTTTAATGCGTCAATAAGTGGTTATCAAATTCAAAAATGGGATGCGGGCCCTGATGGAGACGGATGGCAGCAATCATACAATGATTTTATCGTATTTCGTATAGCAGAAATATATCTGAATTATGCTGAAGCAAAGGCTGAATTGGGGACTTTGATACAAGAGGATTTAAATATCTCAATAAAAAAAATACGGGATAGAGTAGGGATGCCTAATATTGATATGAATCAAGCGAATTCGAATCCTGATCCGTATTTAGAAAGTCCGGTTACAGGTTATAGAAATGTAACAGGGCCTAATAAAGGGGTTATCTTGGAAATTCGTCGTGAACGTACGATTGAGTTGGCATGTGAAGGACATCGCTATTATGATATTATTCGTTGGAAAGAAGGAAAAGTATTTGAACAAGAGTTTTATGGAATGTATTTTAATTCATTGGATAAAGGAACTGGAGAAAATCGATATGGTTTGTATGACATGAATGATGGACAAATAGGGTATGAGGATGAGGATTATGTGGATATCTGTATATATAGTGGAAAGCAACCATCTGATAATGAAATAAGTGAAACGACTATAATTCTGTTTTTTTATAAGCTAAATGAGTTGTTTAGGTTAGAAAATGGAGTAGATGGCGGACGAATTATTTGTCATGATCTCAAAGATAATCCACGAAAGTGGGACGAGGAAAAGGATTATTTGTATCCTATTCCTGTACAGGAGCGCTTATTGAATCATAATTTGACACAAAATCCAGGTTGGAACGATGGTTTATCATTTTGAAAATAATCAAGTAATAAATACCATATAAAAACTTTTTTTAATCCAGGAGTGTATGTGAGAATTTGTCAGGAGCGGTGTTATTAATATTGTTTCGTGGCAGAGAATAACAGAATCCATTAAATTTTTTATCTATGAGAACAATTAACTATTTGAAAAGAGCAATTTTATCAGTAATTGCATCTGTATGTTTCACGACTCTTTATGCTGAAGACTTTAGGTTTCCTTTTGCGGAGAAAGATGTGGCTATGTGGAAAAAATTCATGCAGCAACCATCTGCCATAGAAGGAAAATGTAATTTGGAAGTTTTGGGAATCGATGTAAATAGAGTGGGATTCGATTGGGACGATCCTAATACTTGGGCGAGGGAAGATGGAAAGGTATTTCATAATAAACCTACTACTGATTTTGTAACTACGGTGTGGGGTGTATCATTCGATAGCCGTGATCCTTATTATGGAGGTACAGCCCGTGTGGGATGGACTCGTCGTGCATATAAAGAAGGGACACAAGAGGTATTTGAAGTTGGCAAAAGTGTTGAAGAGAAATGGATTCCCTATACTCCTGGATTGGAAAATTTGTCAGGTCGATTCGAGCTTACGACTCTTGCTCCGGTTGTAAATTGTTGTGATACGAAAATTGAGACAGTGAGATTGATAATGAATAATGAGACTACTGATTGTTATTTGCAATTTTCAAGAAATTTTAATTTGACTCAAATAGATTTAAGTGATAGCAAGGGAAAGATTCGTCAGATGCCTTCTTATCGTTGTAATTTGTCGACATTAGATGCTTTTGTATTAAATAATATGCGTCCTGAAGAGTTGGGTGAGGATGGAAAATATGATAACGGTGTAGATTATAGATTGTTTGACTGGGTAACTAATATCGATGAATGCCATTTTCGTATGTCGACTATGCCTTTAATACCAGGAGGACGGCTCTATAATGGATATAGAAATCAGAAACCGTTTGTACCTGAGAGTTATCAGTTAGGAGCAGATGGTGAAACATGGGAATTTAAAGCTGGAGGGTTTATTAACTTATCATCAGAAAATGTAGTTAGAGATCAACCGACAACTTTTGTTTGGAAAGATTTGGATGGAAATGAAGTGACTCCAGATAAAGCTGTACAAGGAAGATTTCAGTTTAAAGAATCTTTTATAGGGAGAGAATTGGTTTGTGAAATGACAAACTCTTTCTTTGATGGTTGGATTTGTAAAACTCAACCGGTTAAGATTGTTGCTGAGTATACAACTACTGCGGTAGATATGGTAAAGAGTGACAATAATTTGAATATTTTCCCAAATCCTGCAATAGATAAAATTACGATTGATGGTGCAAAAGCCTTTTCTGTAAAAGTTTTTACACTTGAAGGTAAAGAGATAATGAATGAAAATGTAGTGGATAATGTATTTGATATAAGTCGTTTATCTACAGGGTATTATTTATTGGATATCAAAAGTGATCAGGGAACTTTTATTAAAAAAATAATAAAAAAGTAACATCGGATAAGAGCATCTTATTTTTACTCTGTAACCTAAATCTAAGGGTTACAGAGTATTTTTATTCGAGAGAATATTAATAGATTTTAAGCCATTAAAGAAGTAGGATAATGAGAATAATAGATTTGAAAAAAAGAATTGGATTTTTTTTCTTGTTGAGTATATATTTGAATACGTGGGCTCAATATGAAAAACCTGAAGGTGTAATACGTTTCATGACTTATAATGTTGCTTATTGTCGTGGATATGATGGATTTCAGAATGGTAGTAAAACCGATATATATAATACGCAGCGCATTGGAAAAATTATTAAGGCTTTAAATCCGGATGTTGTTGCATTACAAGAATTAGATAGTGCTAATATTAATAATCGGTATCTCCTTGAAGATATAAAAAATGCATCAGGAATTGATTATCAGATGGTTTATGGAGTAAGTGATTATGATGCTTATGCAGGTAATTACGGTAATGGTATTTTGATAAAGAAGGATTTTCCAGTGTTAGGGGTCAAGAGGATGAAGCTACCTGGAACGGTGTATGGTTCTGAACCTCCTATTAAAAATAATAGTAGATTATTGCTTCGTGTCATGACAGAAAAATTTTATTTTATGTGTACGCATTTGGATCTTGATACAGAACAAAGAATAAATAGTGGGTCAATAATTAATAATGAATTGGATTATATGCGTAAGCCTTCTTTTTTAGCTGGAGATATGAATGATTCTCATCGTTGGGGTGGAGGTGTTTTTACTTCTTCTTTTAATGAAACTTGGGATTTATATAGTACGACGGATTATACCATTAGTCTTCCTGATAATCAAAATACTATAGATTATATTTTGTATCATAATTATAAAAATAGGAATGAGTATTCTGCCGTATCATCGTATGCTGTTAGAGGGAAACTTGATATTCCTGGGGAAAGTTACCCGATACAAGTGGAATATGCTTCGGATCATTTACCGGTAATATTAGATGTAAAAGATAATTTTTCTACGGGCTTGTCTGAATCTTGTTTGAGTAAAGTTTTAGTTCAACAACGAGATAACCAATTGAGTCTTTATGGTTTGTCGGATTTTTCATATACGTATTTTGTATATTCTATGGCAGGATTTCCTATTTGTTCAGGAACAGTAAGAGAAAATGAAAATTTGATTCCTTTAGATTTTTTGGAAAAGGGATTATATATTTTGAAATTGATGCAAGGAGAGCAGACTATTCTTAATTGGAAATTTGTTAGATTTTGAACAGGAAGTTTTGTAAGATAAAAGTATAGAAAAGTTTAAGGATGTTGTGATTTAGAAAGTATTGAGATTATGAGATTAAGATTGTTTTTCTTGTTACCATTGTTGTTTATATGTTTTTTTACACATGCGGTACTTGTCGATACGATACAGGTAAAAAGCAAAGTAATGAATAAAAATATTTTCTGTGTTGTTATTTCTCCAGATAAGCAGATAAATGGGGCTTCGTGTCCTGTTTTATATCTTTTGCATGGTTATGGTGGAAGTTATAAAAGTTGGTTGGAAGTAAAGCCAGAACTGCCACAATTGGCAGAGCAATATGGAATGATGATTGTTTGCCCTGATGGAGAAAATAGTTGGTATTGGGATAGCCCCCAAAATTCGGCTTCTCAGTTTGAGACATTCGTTTCGGATGAGTTGATAAAATATATTGATCAGAATTATCCGACTGTACCGAATGCAGCGGGAAGAGCTATTACGGGGTTGAGTATGGGAGGACATGGAGCTTTGTGGCTCGCAATTCGTCATCAAGATATATTTGGTGGAGCGGGAAGTACGAGTGGAGGATTAGATATATTGCCTTTTTCAAAAAATTGGAAAATAAAAGAACAATTAGGGGAGCAATTGAGTAATAAACAAATTTGGGAAAGTCATACAGTTATTAATCAATTAGAAAAACTTAGAAATGGAAATTTGATGATAATAATAGATTGTGGGGATAATGATATTTTTTTTGAAGTGAACAATAGAGTGCATCATAAACTTTGTACGCTGAATATAAAACATGACTATATTGTTCGTCCTGGTACTCATAATTCTCAATATTGGAATAATTCGATAGAGTATCAGATATTATTTTTTGCTAAGTTTTTTAATAATAAATTGATATAAATGGAAGATTTCAAAGAATGAATAATTGCTTCATGTTGGCAATTGTATTTACAATATAAGATTGATTGTTGTATAACGTCAATCTTATATTGTAAGGGCATATGGAAGATTATATTAGAATATATTTGCTGTATTACTGTTATAAGTTTTATTTTTTCCCAAATTGGGGATCAACTTTTAAGAATGTTACTGATAAGTAAGCCGGTAGTGTACATATCATAACCCAAATAAAGAATTGTTTATATCCGATCATTTCTTGTAGCCATCCGGCTATCATTCCGGGCAGCATCATTCCCAAAGCCATAAATGCAGTACAGATGGCATAATGGGCTGTTTTATGTTTTCCGTTGGCAAAACTTATCATATAAAGCATATAAGCGGTGAATCCAAATCCATATCCAAATTGTTCTATTGCGACTGCAGAGTTGATTAGTATCAGATTATTGGGTTGTAAATATGATAAATATACATATACTAAATTAGGGAGTGTTATAGCCAGTGTCATTGGCCAAAGCCAAAACTTGAGGCCTTGGCGAGAAGCAACTATACCACCAATAATTCCTCCGATAGTAAGAGCCAATACACCGACGGTTCCATATACGAGTCCGACTTCTCCGGTAGTTAATCCTAATCCTCCGGCTTCTTTGGGGTCGAGCATGAAAGGTGACGCTAATTTTAATAATTGAGATTCTGATAAGCGAAATGTTAACATGAAAAATAGTCCGGAGACAATTTCTTTCTTTTTAAAAAAGGAGATGAATGTTTGTAAAAATTCTTTCCATATCGTTTTTACAGTATAGGTATTTCTGGAAACTTTATCTTCTGACGGATAAGGTAGAATGTGTTTGTGGTATAGACAAATCATGATAAAAATTCCGGAAAGAATGAAAAATGTGACACTCCAAGCTAAAGTGATATTCTCAGTATGTATTTCAAGAACTCCTGCCAACATAATAAGTAAACCTTGTCCGGAAATCATGGCTATTCGATAAAATGTATTTCGGATACCTACATATAAGGATTGTTCATGGCTGTTGAGTGCTAGCATATAGAAACCATCGGCCGCTATGTCGTGAGTTGCGGAAGCAAAAGCTAATAACCAAAAGAAGGCTAATGTTGCTTGAAAAAAGAAGGGAACAGGGATACAAAATGCTACGCCGGCAAGTCCAGCTCCAATTAGTATTTGCATGGATATAATCCACCATCTTTTAGTTTTGAGGATATCTATAAATGGACTCCATAAAGGCTTTAGCACCCATGGTAAATAAAGCCAACTAGTATATAAAGCAATGTCTGTATTGGAAATTTCCATTCGTTTATAAAAAATAACGGCTATTGTCATTACTGTGACATAGGGTATTCCTTGAGCAAAATATAGGGAAGGAATCCATTTCCATGGAGATATTTTATGAGAAAAAAGCATACTTATATTTTTATTAGCTGATCGCATATAAAATGGGTAGTTTCAGGAGTGATAGATACTTGCTTTAGTATATCTTCAGCTTCTTGATTGGTTAATTCGATAAAATCCGATTCTCTTGGAGTAATAATGATTCCGCTGACATCGACAGCCCCTGGGCTGATTAGTTTTTGAGAATTGTAATATTGGGTCGGGCGATGTGCTTTCCTAGGCATGATGTATAGTCTCCATATTCCGTTGTCAAAAAGACAGAGAAGATTGACCATAATCTCTTTACTACTTTGGTCAATCGGGAGTAAAGTGGTAAAGTAATTGAAGAGACTTATAATTTCTTCTTTTTTATTTGATTCCGCAATGAATACTGCTTGAGGATATTGTGTCAGGTGAAATACTGTAAGAGATTTCGTTTGAACAAGGATTTTCCCCTGACTTTTTATGATTTCCCAATCTTTTTCTAGTGGAAGAAATCCTTTGTTTCCAGCCTGGAAATGCATGTGGTCAGGTGCAGATGCTCCACATTGTGGACCGTTATAGAACAAAATGTAGTCAGGCAATTCCGATGCAATATTTAGCAAGTCGAGCAAGTGGTGTTCTATCTGTTGTGGAGAATGTATTATATAGGGAATTGTGAAATGTTTTGGAAAAATAGGATAAGGATTTACTAAAATTAGATATTTGTTGTTGTAAGGGATATATTTTTGTTCTTTAGGTCGGTTCTCAGAACAGAGAAAGCATGGACGTTTGTTGACGGCCGTAGCTGAAACCGTTGCATTTGTCGATTGTATTCTGGCTGGGTTGAATTGTATGGAAATTTTTATTCCTCCGACAGTTAACTCCCGAGATAAAATAGTTTCTAATGCTTTATAATTTTGGTTTGCCAGTTCCCAGTTTTTTATTTGTTGGATAAGCAGATTTGAAACTTGTTGTTGTAAATTCATAGCTATTTTTGTTCCCGATTCATTTGTATCCGAGCCATCAATTCATAGGTTCTTAAGCTATCTTTATATAAATTGTTGGCGTTTATTTGTTCTATATTCAATGCTGCATCTGAATTTCCTTCCCAGCGGCGACATAGATAAATTACATCATAAATGCGCCCGATACAATATTCCCTTGAGAAGCGCAGTCCGAGTGCATAGTCTTCTCCATAATTGGTATTCGGGACTTTTATCTGGCGTAATAACGGAGTATAAAATGCTCGAGGAGCTCCTAGACCATTGATCCGTAATGCATTGTTGCATCCATTCTCGTCGCTCCATTCACGATGATCTATTATTCCGGGAGGTATTACCTGCATATTGAAATCACTCATGACATAGCTGCCTATTACCATAGCACATTGTTTCTGATAAAAAGTGTCGACTATTTTTTGTAATGTGTAGCGGTCTTTATAGATGTCATCACTGTCGAGTTGAACAGCAAATTTGCCACACATCGGATGATGAATTCCCAGGTTCCAACATCCTCCTATACCTAAGTTACTTTGTTCAGGAATGAGATGTATTACACGAGTATCCTTGATAAATTGTGCTATTTCGTTTCCAGTACTGTCGGTAGAGTGATTATCGATAATGATGACATTAAATGGGAAGTTGCATTCTTGTTTCAGTACAGAACGTATTGCGTCGGCAATGGTTCTTTCACGATTATATACAGGGATTATTACCGAAGCTTCTAAAGGGAAAATTGCGGTAGTCACATCTATTTTTTTGTGAGTAGCCGGCAACCATCCATCGATATCTTTCAAATGTTGAGTGCAGGCTTGTTCCATTTCTATTTGTACTTCTCTGTTTTTAGAGTCTACGTAGTCGAACTGCTTTTCACCTGAGTTTCGAGTATCTGTTACTATATCGGTATATAAATATTCATGTATATGTATGATATTATAATGTTGTGATATTTTTAGTCTCAAGTTGTACCAACCGGCAAACTGAAAAGTCGAATTATCTGATTTCGTAAATTTTTTAAGAGCAGATGTTTGGTATAGTTGAAGATTTCCGAAGTCGAAATCATCACGTAGACTTCCTAATTGGTAATCGATTACAGGATGAGGAATTCTGATATTTTTGTTTATTTGGTATGAATCAGAATATAATATTCCTGCTTGAGTATCTTCTGCAATTTGTAACATCCGTTCGATAGCATATTCGTTAAGATAGAGAGACGTATTTCCCAGTCCCACTAATATGTAAGGAGTTTGTGCATATTCGGAGATAAGTCGTACAGTATTTGAGGAATGAAGCATATCGATATGAATGGAAACACACCCGAATATTTGTGGAGGTAGGTTGTCTGTATATAATAAAAAAATTTTATAGATATCAGCATGGTTGGCAAGGGCAGTTACTATTGGCTTTATTTGCGTATCTGATACATAATTGAAGAAGCAGGTAATATTTTTCATAATTATTGTTTTTTTGAATATGAATCGATAGCCTTTTTCACAGAACCATATAATAGTAATAGATTTTTAGCGTCATCGTATTCCAGATGAGTTTCTTCCATAATCATACGTGTACCACGGTCTACCAATTTTTTATTTGTCAGTTGCATATTCACCATTCTGTTGCCTTTTACCCTCCCTAATTTTATCATGACACTGGTAGTAATCATATTAAGGATAAGCTTTTGGGCTGTTCCCGATTTCATTCGAGTACTCCCGGTTACAAATTCTGGACCGACAATTGCTTCAATAGGAATATCTGCTTGTTCAGCTACTGGCGAGTTCGGATTACAAGTAATACAAGCTGTAAGAATACCATTTTCCCGGCAATGTTTCAGTGCACCTATAACATATGGGGTAGTTCCCGATGCAGCAATACCGATAACAATATCTTTCCTATTTATTTTGTGTTCTTGTAATTCTTGCCAGCCTTTGTCAATGCTGTCTTCAGCTGCCTCTACAGGGTTGCGTAAAGCTTTGTCCCCTCCGGCAATTAATCCGATGACAAAGGTATTGGGAATACCGTAAGTAGGTGGTATTTCAGAAGCATCTAAGACTCCAAGTCTTCCACTAGTTCCTGCTCCCATATAGAATATACGACCACCACATTGCATTCGTTTTATTATGGCCTCTACCAGTTTCTCAATCTGAGGTATAGCTTTTTCAACGGCCCCGGGTACTTTTTTATCTTCATTGTTGATGTCGACTAATAATTCGTGTATCGACTTTTTTTCTAAGTTCTCGTATAAAGACGATTTTTCTGTAATTTTTTCGAAACTCATAATTAGTATATTGTTTCATAATAACGTATAAGACCCTCTATTGGTCTACGTGTAATATTTTTGATAATAAAACCGTATTGCTTGGATAGCCTTTGCAATATTTCTTTGAAATGCCAGGCTATTGAACCTGTAAAATGGACTTCAGCATTGGGAATATTATATAATTGTAGATTACGTTCAAAGAAAGCACGGAAGCATTCTTCTACAAGTTGCCTTATTTCTGGAACTTGTATGTTTTCACTCAAAAAGGGTGTAAATGAGGCCAAATAACGATTTGGAAACGATTCTTGATATACCGATTGTAAAATATCAGCTTGTGTAAGGTGATATTTATTCAGGAATTGTTGAGTGATTCCTGTAGGAAGTATGCCTTTCAGACAATCGGAAATCAGTCTTTTCCCCAGTGAGTTACCGCTACCTTCATCTCCGAGAATAAATCCCAAAGGTGGAATATTTCTTGTGATATTCTTGCCATCATATAAGCATGAATTAGAACCTGTTCCCAAAATGCAGGCAATACCACTACGGTTTCCGCATAATGATCGGGCGGCCCCTAGGAGGTCACTTGCAATTTCTATATCAGAAGTATAGAAGAGTTCATGTAGAGGACGATATAATAGGTTACAAGCAGATTTCCCTATGCATCCAGCTCCAAAAAAGTGAATATGGTTTATTGGCGAAGCTTGGATTTTAGGTAAAAGTTCTTCACATAAAAGTTGTTTTATTTCTTGTTCGTTTTGAAAAAAAGGATTTATACCCGGAGTAGAGATTTGGATTGACTGGTTTTCGGTTATTAAACACCAGTCGGTTTTAGTCGAACCGCTATCAGCAATTAGTGTTGTCATTTAGGTACTATTTAAGGTTGCAATTTATTAAAAAATATTCAGAACACATTGCGTTTATTGATAAACTACTGAAAACTTTGTGTTACTTTGTGGTTAGAAAAAAGTGAAAAATGACTATGCTGCAATCAGAACCATTTATAGAGGTAGGTATTTTGCATCATCAGCAAATTGAATTTGCCTTGAACGGAGAGTTTTTGTTGAATGGTACAGATGAGATTGTGCCGGGATACTATAAAGCTATATGGACAGCGAAAGGAATTTTGTTCCGGGGCGAAGTTTATGATGCTTTGAGCTTTACTCCGATGCAATATAGTAACTCTTTTGATTTATATAATGTAACTATTGGGATCCAATTTCATTGGGAGAGAGAAGAAAAGCAATGTTTTCCGGGAGAGTTGAAAGTTATTTCCGATGGAGAGAAGATTTGGGCTGTTAATCGGGTGTTATTAGAGACATATTTGGCCAGTGTCATATCATCGGAAATGAAAGCGACTGCATCAACAGCACTTTTACGAGCTCATGCCGTAATCTCTCGTAGTTGGTTGTTAGCACAATTAGCTGGTTCTCAGAAAAAAAAGAATACCCACTTACAAGAGTTGACCTCTGGAGAAATCATTCGTTGGTTTGACAGGGAAGATCACCTTTTGTTTGACGTATGTGCCGATGACCATTGTCAGCGTTATCAGGGAATAACACGAGTTTCGGCACCACAGGTGACAAACGCTGTACAATATACCCGGGGAGAAGTATTGATGTATGATGGGGAAATATGCGATGCCCGTTTTTCAAAATGTTGTGGAGGTATAAGTGAACGTTTTGAAAATTGTTGGGAAGATATGCCCCATCCTTATTTAGTGCCGGTTTATGATAGAGAAGATGAAAGTCTGATGCCTCATTTAGTTGATGAACGAGAAGCTGAGAATTTTATTCGTAATTTGCCGGAAGCATTTTGTAATACTGTGGACGAAAGTATATTAAATCAGGTTTTAAATAACTATGATCGGGAGACCCCAGATTTTTATCGTTGGCAAATCAAATATACGCAGAAAGAAATTGCTTCTATAATTAAGAATCGGTTAAATACTGACTTAGGAGATATTCTTGATTTGAAACCTTTGTTTCGTGGTGATTCAGGGCGTATTATTCGCCTTCAGATAGTAGGCTCATACAGAAGTATAGTGATTGGCAAAGAGCTGATGATTCGCCGTACTTTATCTCCAACACATCTTTATAGTTCCGCTTTTGTTGTAGACAAAGAAGTGGGTTTTGATGGGATACCAGTATTATTTACTTTAACAGGAGCCGGATGGGGACATGGAGTAGGCCTTTGTCAGATTGGAGCTGCAGTAATGGGTAGCCAGGGATATACATATAATCAGATTTTATCTCATTATTTCAAACATGCAGAGTTGAAGAAAATATATTGATATTATTCTATATTTTAGACTTTTTTTGATATCAATATCTTAGGATGTTAGTATGAAATATTTATTTTGTTCCATCCCATAACGAATTTACTTTATGACGTATGGCAATAATGTTAAAAATAGATATAGCGAGGAAAAGTAAGATCCCTGAGGCAATAGAAATAAATATATTTTCACCTTCAAAACTGGGCCACATTTTATTTAATAAGGCAATATAGTATTCTCTTGCAAAGAATATGATGGTCAGAGATATAATTAGAACACAAGAGTTCAGTCCTATAGTCAGTAGTTGATAAGGTCGTGATACTTGTGCAGGACTATATCCTATTAGTAATAGATTTTCGAGCTTTTGTGTATTTTTTTGTAATAGGAGGTAAATACTTAGCATTAATACAAAGAATGATAGAATGCTGATAATAAGACCTATACCAATGACTAATCCTGTGATAATTTTTAGAAAATAATTAGTTTTTCCCGCATTCAGTTTATCACCTTCCGTTTCATATCCTTTTTTTTGAAGAAATTGTACAATGTTGTCGTCGGCAGGATTGTCTATCTCAATGATGATGCGTGAGGCTGTTGATGTATGTCCGTCTCCGTATATTTTGTTACTCCATTTCATAAAAGATTCGGGAACTAGTATGGTATTTAACCGATTTGAAAATCCTACTATATTACCTTTGAAATCATGGTTCTGGCCATTGCCTGATATATGTATGTCTATACCAATTAGCCCAAGAATACCCTCGGATAGTTGGGGTAAGCTCCTTGACTGGGCAAAACCGTAATTATAAAGGTTTAAATAATTTTTAGGCAAAATAATCGGAATAAGGTCATCCCTTTCGTCAAAATGCCAATCAGATATAGATTTTATGTCGACAAATGCATCAGGAACCGACTCGAAAAACATCTGTGTAGATAAGCGCATTTGTTGTCCGGCCATATTGATACCTGCTGATACGTGATATTGACTGGAGGTAAATTCTCCGATATTTTTTACAAAAGGTTGCCCTTTTATTTCTTCCAAGTCAGTCTCTGAAAACTGGGAGCTTTGTCCGGTGATGGAACCTAATGTGCTGATTTTTTTTGATAATATGAGATATTCACTTTTTAGTAGATTATCATTTCCTGAAAAGAATGGAGCAACATCTTTATAAAATTGGAGGCTGAAAAGAACAATTATCATGCCGACTAGGTTAGCAAGAAAAAAACCTGCAAATTGGCCTATACTTAAATGTTGACGGAGAAGTTTCCAAACTATTTTCATATTGTTCAATTATCTATTTATTAAAGAAAGAGTTTATAGACTCAATATCTTATCATAATTTATTTCTAAATGTTTTCCTATGGAAGTGACGATGATTCCTGCATTTTGGACTTTACATTCTTGTAATAAAATCCGAGCCATAATGTGGCCGTTTGCATCATCGAGATGGCTAATAGGCTCGTCAAGAAGAATAAAGTCAAATGGTTGGCAAAGAGCTCGGATAAAAGCAATACGTTGCTGTTGCCCGAAAGACATTTTAGAAACTTTTGTGTCCCATTTGTCATTGATACCCATCATTTCAAAAAATTGTCGTATTTCAAGCTCTGATTTATGATGGGTAATATTATTTTTCAATTCAATATTTTCTCTAGCTGTCAACTCGGGAAATAACCGTAAGTCTTGGAATAAGAAACTAATAGAATTACGACGTAAAGAGGTCCATTGGCGGGTAGACAATAATTGGGAGGATTTGTTGTCAAATAAAATTTCTCCTGAATAATCATGCCGGTATCCGTATAAATAACTGCAAAACGAAGATTTTCCTGTTCCGGAAGCGGCTTCGATTAGGTAAAATTTACCTTTTTCGATAGTAAGGTTCTTTAACCATACATCTGAGTCAAAGGCTTCATGAGTTTCGGAAAAAACAGCAGGGAGCACCTGCTGTAATGTTATCGTATTCATTGTAAAAGAGCTTATTTCCTATTTCAATTCCTTGTCCAAACTTTTGATAATAGTAGATAATGCATTATCGGATGGATCGGTCATGTTTATTGTTGTTTTGTTGGTCTGTCCCTCTGAATACATTTCAATAGAGGAAAATAAAGCAAGTAACTGTTTATAAGTTGTGGCGTCAGATTTCCATAACTCCTCTGGCAAGCTTTGTAGAATCTGCTGTGTATTTATAAGCATAGCTCCTCCAAACTTAAATATTTCTGCGAATGGAGTTTGTGATAATGGAGATTCTGTGCCTTTAGAAAAATTATCAATGATATTTTTGTCGGTCGACACATAAAGATATTTATTATCTTTCATTCCGAAGTAGATACTTGTCCCACTCCATGATATAAGATATTGATTTTCAGATAATGTAGTAATTCCAGCCAGTTGTAAATTATCTTTTAAGAAAGTGAGTATAGAATCATCTTTTACTTTGGCGAAAAATACTAAATTAGGAGAGTATCCGTATGAATTTGAAGATGTTATGTCTATCAACCCCATTGTCAAATCTCCATCAATAGAACCAATAAGTTGTTGCAAGTTGATTTCTTTTGAAACATTTTCTATTTCTGCAGCAAACTTGGAATTTTCCATCAATATATTGTATAATTTTTCCCCATTGAGATTGACACTCCATACCAACCATGAATTTTCTGGGATTTGTTTTAAAAATGAATCTGAGTTTTTTCCCACTATGGAAATAAGATTATCTAAAGCTTTTTTGGTTTTGGTATCGTCCGAATAACTGCCTGATTCAATGATGATTTTTCCCCTTTGGAAATCGATATGAGTGGTACTATAGATACTGCTGATTTTTAAATCTGTCGGTAAAAACGAAGAGTATAGTTTCAATGTTGTGGATGGTATTGCTGCCATAGACATCCAAATATTTACATCCTTGTTTGACTGGGAAAATTTGGAAAAACCATTGTTAGATAACAAGCTTTTCTCCTTATTTTGATTCATAAGAGCTGTGGCATCTTTTTTCAGTTTTGCAATTTCAGTATTGTATTGTAACGCAAAAAGGAATAAAGCCTTGTTATCATCAAATGTACAGATTGCATTTGTATTTATTTCAGAGATAAAGATATCGTTTTCTCTTTTGATATTTGTATCTTTTCCTTTTTCTGATGATAAGATAGAAAGAAAAGTTTCAAATTTTTGTTGTTCATCTATTTTTAGTAATAACCCTATTTCATTTTCAATGGCGTCAGAAAAAAATACAACGTCATTTTTTAGTGAGATGCCTAGCTCTGTAGGATTTTGTAAGATTTTTTCAAATAATTCTTTACTTTCCGGACCTAAGCGGTTCAACCAGATTCTTTGTCTTTCATTTATTTTTTTATTTTTCAATAGTTCGATGACATTTCCTTTTTCAGCTATACTTTGGGGGTTTATTGTGATGACGATATTGGCATCCGCAGGGATAGATTGTAAGTAATCACTTTGTTTGTTACAGGAAAATAACATAGTAATAGCCAGAATGGCAATCAGATTTTTAATGGACGAGATGTTTGGTTTCATATGACTGTATTTGAATTTACTGACAATATATATATTTTTTTTCGATTGTAAACAAAGATAGTGATTTTTATACCGAAGGTCGATATATTCAGTATTTTTTATATGATAAAAAATTATTGTGGTTGCAAAGAGAAACTAAAATTAAACTAATTCTTAAATTCTGTAAAAACTACCTTTTTTTAATTTAGGTTGTTTTAGAGATATCAAATATAACCCTAAATATGTAAGCAGTCCGTTGAGCATAAGCAATTCGTATCCCAATTGATAATTGTAGTATCTTGTAGAAAAAGAATCGATTAGATAACATAATAGGGGAGCTGTAAAAGCAATAATAGGTATGTATTTGTCTATTGGTCGTTTTCGACAGAAAAGTCCGAAAGCAAACATCCCTAATAGGGGGCCATAAGTATATCCTGCAATCATATAAATGGCATCTATGATACTTTTATTATTTACAGTTTTAATGATGAGAATAATGAGAACAAATAAGACCGAGATAATTATATGGGCTCTTTTACGCCATACTATGGCTTTAGAAGCCGGGAGTTTTTTTACATCGAGAATATCAATACAGAAAGAAGTTGTTAGAGCTGTCAGTGCTGAGTCTGCACTTGAAAAAGCTGCTGCTATTATTCCGATACAAAAAAATAAGAGTACCATATTCCCCAGATATTGAGTGGCAAAAAGTGGCAGTATTTCATCACGGGTTTCTGGAAGAGTTATACCCGATTGGGTAGCATAAGAAATGAGTAAAATACCTAAAGTTAGGAAAAGCAAATTTACAGGGATGAATGCTATTCCATAAAAATACATATTCTTTTGAGATTCTTTAAGAGTTTTGATAGAAAGATTTTTTTGCATCATGTCTTGGTCCAGACCTGTCATGACAATAGTAATAAATATGCCGCTGATAAACTGTTTGAAAAAATTTTGTTTTGTATGCCAATCGTCAAATATGAAAATACGTGACATATTACTTTTCTGAACCATAGAAATGACTCCATCAATATCGAGATTCATTTTTGACATTAGTTGCCATATAATCATAATCAGCCCGCCTAGTAAGAAAAAAGTTTGTAAAGCATCGGTCCATACGATGGTTTTGATACCACTTTTATGTGAATATAGCCATATAAGTAGTACAATGACTGTTGTTGTTACAGCAAAAGGTACATTCCAATAGTCAAAAACGAAACGTTGTAAAATGAGTACGACGATATATAGTCGCGCTGCAGCCCCAATGATTTTTGATAATAGGAAGAAAGAAGCTCCTGTTTTATATGCTTTGTGCCCGAACCTTTCTTCGAGATATGTATAGATAGAAGTCAAGTTGAGCTTGTAATATAAAGGTAACAAAAGTTGTGCAATAATGAGATATCCGAGTGCAAAACCCAGTACCGTTTGCATATAAGTCATATCTATATGTAAAGGCATCCCCGGAACCGAAACAAAAGTGACTCCCGATATGGATGTTCCTATCATACCGAAAGCTACTAAAAACCATGGGGATTTTTTCCCTCCGATAAAAAAAGTTTCATTATCATTGTTTCGGCTGGTTAGATGGGAAATAAACATTAGAAATGCAAAATAACAACCGATTATAATTAAAATGATATTTCCATTCATGGTTTTTAGTATTTGTAGACGCAAAATAATCTATTTATAATGTAAAAAGCAATATTCCAGCAAGGTTTATTGAACTATTCAGAAATTTATTAGAGTAAGAGGATAAGGGTATTTGAAGAAATATATATTTTGATTTTTACTCGGATTGTTTGTAAAAAGTATTGGTAAGATGTCGTTATGAATTATTATCGAGAATAGTGTTGTAAATATCATAAGTAATGCTTCCATAATATATTTCTAAAAAATCTTTTCTTTATATTTAAACATTTGTTTATGAATATATTTAATTTAGTGTGTAATCTGTTTTACTTAAATGTATATAAAAAATAAAAATAAATTATAGTATATATTTGACTTTTTATATATATTTGTGGCAAGTTTAGAAAGAGTTAGATACAATTTTGTCATTTTTCATCACTGACCATAAGTGCGGTAATTGGGAGTGACCATACCGGAGGTATATAATTATTTATTTATTCTTTTTTGTTAAAGTCAATATTCTTTATTACAATAAATTGAAAGATAGAGTATTATCTATTTAAGAATTCTTATTCTTTTACCAAAAATCATCTCGTTTCATACACTATTTATTATTTTATTTATATATACTTTAAGTAAATTAACTTAAATTTATTATGGCTATTAGAAAGACTCTCCAGACCTTAGTCAATTCAAAGTATGTCAATCGTTGGGTCATATTATTAGCAGATGTTCTCATTTCGGTATTTTGTTCGTTACTTTCATGTTTGTTTGTATCTTACATTGCCCGTCTGTCTGTTGTTCCTGGGGAGTTTATACAAGTACTTTTATTATCAACATTTTCTACGTTATTGTCATATTTGATATGGAGAACATATCGGAGTATAATACGTCATACGACTTTAAAAGAACTTTGGCGACTTGGAGTAGCCGTTTTTTGTAAAGTAGTTGTTTTATTTTTGTTGATATTGACTTTAAATGATGATGTATTGACTATACGTCAGCTTATTTTGACTATTACGGTCGATTTCTCATTAAGTATTATAGCACTCATTGCATTTCGGGTTATATTACTCTTTTTATATGATGCTGTCATTATTAATTTTTATCCTAAACAGACCCCTATATTGATATATGGCATTGGACAGGATGCGGTTGCCGTAGCCACTATGTTGCCTGATAAAAAATATAGGGTAATGGGGTTTCTCACTATTGGTAAGCAGTATGAATCATATCGTATCTTAGGACATCCGGTATTACAAATAGAAGATTATATCGGATTTGAGAACTTGCGAAAGCGATATGGTATGCAAGCAATTCTTTTTCCAGATCAAAAGTCTGTTCGGGAAGAGCAAAACCGTATTATTCGTTATTGTGGGAAAGATAAAGTAAAGATTTTAATTGCCCAACCCATCGAGGAAGCAGCTGGAAATACGATAAAGCCGCAGAAAATACAGGAAGTTCGTATCGAAGATTTGCTTATGCGTGATGAGATAGAAATAAGTATGTCGGAAGTTATGGCCAATTTTCAAGGAAAAGTAATTATGGTGACTGGTGCAGCTGGATCTATTGGTAGTGAACTTTGTCGCCAGTTAGCTACTTTTCATGTAAAACAACTTGTGCTTTTTGATTCGGCAGAGACTCCTATGCATAATCTTCGATTAGAGCTTGAAGAGCGTTTTCCCGACCTTTATTTTGTGCCCGTTATTGGAGATGTGAGGCAAGAAGCACGTGTCGATTTTGCCATGCGGAAGTTTCATCCGCAGATAATATTTCATGCTGCAGCTTATAAACATGTACCTTTAATGGAAGAAAATCCGTGTGAGGCTGTTTTGGTGAATGTAAAAGGTACAGCGTGTGTCGCTAATTATGCAGTAAGTTATGGTGTAGAAAAGTTTGTCATGGTGTCTACTGATAAAGCCGTCAATCCGACAAATGTGATGGGTGCCTCCAAACGTTTAGCTGAAATTTATGTACAAAGTTTGAGCGTAGCTATTGGACGGGGACAGAAAGAAGGGAAGACGCGGTTTATTACTACTCGGTTTGGAAACGTATTGGGTAGTAACGGTTCCGTTATACCTCGTTTTCGGGCGCAGATAGAAAAAGGTGGCCCGGTGACTGTGACCCATCCCGATATTATTCGTTATTTTATGACTATACCTGAGGCCTGTCGTTTAGTAATGGAGGCGGCTACTATGGGGAGAGGTGATGAAATTTTTATTTTTGAGATGGGAGAACCGGTAAAAATTGCAAATTTAGCACGTCGAATGATAGAACTGGCTGGATTTGAACCTGATAAGGATATTAAGATAGAATATACAGGGTTGCGCCCTGGGGAGAAGCTATATGAAGAGCTATTAAGCAATGAAGAAAATACAAAACCAACGACGCATAAAAAAATACGTATTGCCGATGTCCGTCAATATGATTATGAAGAAGTCGCTCGGGCTATTGAAAAATTGTCACAGTTGTCTTTAGAAGTGCGCATTCCGGATACTGTACGTCTGATGAAAAAAATTGTTCCGGAATTTAAATCGAACAACTCTATTTATGAGCAATATGATAGAGAGTTAAAAGAAGAGGCCCAAGTCGAAGAGGGAAAGGTTGCAGGGCCAATTAATGCATAGAAATAATAATAGAAGAAGTTTTTAACTTCATTTATGGAAATACGTACAAAACAGTGGTATGCCGTGAAAACCATGTCTCGGGCTGAAAAGAAAATTAAAGAGCGGCTTGATGACTTGGGGGTAGAAAATTATTTGCCATTATGCACGCAAATAAAAAAGTGGAGCGACCGCAAAAAGAAAGTGCAAAGTCCCCTTGTCCCGGGATATCTTTTTGTATATATTTTTGAAGAAGAATATTTTACTGTTTTAAAAGTTCCGGGAGTAGTATCTTTTCTCAAGGAAGATCGTAAGATGGTTCCTATTCCGGCAGTACAAATAGATAATTTGCGTTATGTAGTAGAAAAATCAACCCGAGAAATCGAGTTTTCATTTGAGAATATTCGAGTAGGCGATAAGGTCCGTATTATTTTAGGAGATCTCGAAGGTTTCGAAGGAGAATTAGTTGATTTTCGGGGTAAGACTCGGGTTGCTATACGTCTTCATCATTTCGGCTGTGCTCTCACTACTGTAGAAATGGATGAGGTGATGAGGTGCTGATTCGTATTGATTTTTATTGGTTGATTTATGAAAGGAATAGTATTGGCTGGAGGTTCCGGCACTAGGCTTTATCCTATAACTAAAGGGGTTAGTAAACAATTACTTCCGATTTACGACAAGCCGATGATTTATTATCCTATATCAGTTTTGATGTTGGCCGGTATACGGGATATTTTGATCATATCTACTCCACAGGATTTGTCGGGCTTTGAGCGGTTACTCGGTGACGGTTCTAATTTCGGTGTTCGGTTCGAATATGCAGAACAGCC
>UMEI01038791.1_pt1 | contig 33994 bp, 56 predicted proteins | sample 1964711 | NCBI WGS metagenome assembly UMEI01 (sample SAMEA4836016, study PRJEB28245) | human gut metagenome | biome: gut microbiome; material: fecal sample | place: Denmark | collected 2008 | reverse complement strand
CTTTTTTGGCTATTCTGAAGGTTTTGTTTCATAGTAAAAACAACACAGTTTATATTATCTAACGCCATAGAGTCTTTATAGTCATCAATCTTTTTTCCAACTATATCTATTTGATTATCATATGTTTTTTTGCCATGTCCAAGACCACCATCTACCTCTACAATAATATTCATATTTGGTAAATAAAAGTCATATCGTTTTTTATTCGCCCAACTAGGTGAGTATTGTGTTATAAATGGTTCATTTAATTGTTTTAAAAAACAAGAAACAAATTTTTCAGGATAACTAAACCCATCTGAGCAGAACGGACAGGAAATTGTTTTGATCCTATGAAGAGTGTAAATAGACATTTTTTTATCTTTTAATCTTCCACAAAGTGGACATATAAATATCTTTTTTTCTTCACTACCTGCAAGATATCTTTTTGCTTCACCATAACCTCCTTGAAAATAAGGTATCATCACCTATCAGTTGTTGTAATGTCATTAATTCCTTCTTGTGTATAGGTTTTCTTTCCCCCACAACAAGGACAAGATATATTTTGCTTTAAATTTGTTTCTGACACCCAATAATCAACGGAATTTCCTTTATAATATGTGGTTTTGTTTGAATCAAAACCACATTTATTACACTTGTATTTGTACATTTTTTTATTGTTAATTACTTTTTTATCCGTAATTGTAAAATCAAAATTGTCTGTAATATATCTATGTCCAATTTCATATCTAAAATCATTATCAATAATACCTATTATCCTGCATATGTTGTTTCTTCTAAATGTACTTCTATGACACCATATTTCTCTATTATTGTATTTGACTAGAATTTTTTCTGTGTCTTTATCAAAATACTTTACTAAAAATGTACCAACCATATCTTGATATTCAAACCTAATAGTGTTGTTATCCAAATTTTTCCAATCAATACACCCAACAAATTTACCTGTTTTATGTTTTGGAAAATCTTCTAAATATATTTTTTTATGAGTTTTTTTCTTCGACATTACTTTCTTCTTTTGCTTTATCTTTTAACTTTTTAATTTCAGATTTTTTGATACCCAATGCAACCAACTGCGATTCTAATTCTTTAATTTCTTCTCTAATATCTTTTTTCTTTTTAATCAATTTTTGTTTTTCTTCTTTTTCTGCTTTTGCAGTTTCCTTATTCATTTCTCCAATGGCTAACTGTTCTTTAAATCTATCAATCATTTTTTCATAACTATCATCACAATTAAAAACAGAATCGTCCCATTTATCAAAAATTTCTTTCGCCGCATTATAAAAATCTTCTCTTAATTCAATACCAATAGCATTTCTACCATTTTCAATTGCTGCTCTACATGTTGTTCCACTTCCAGCAAATGGATCAAGGACTGTATCTCCCGGTGCTGAATATAACTTAATTAATCTTTTACATAACTCATAAGGATAAGGAGTCATATGCTTTGCTCCACCTACTGAACTATTTGGAATCTTCCAAACACCAGAAGCATATGTTGCCCATTCTTCAAGAGTTACATCTGATCCAGATTCTTTTTCCATTTCTCCTGTTTTACTTTTTTTGTAAACATATACAAACCCAAAATTTGCAGCAATAATCGCATCTCTTACTTTTAGATTTCTATACCATAATGAACCATCTGAAATCATTGCACGCTGTGGAGTATATTTTTCCCAACAAATTTCACTCCATAAAATGAAATCATTATCTGAGAAAATTTTATTAATATCACCAGTAAGAGACTCTTTCCCACGCCTATTGTCTCTTCCAATCGTATAATTGTAGTCTTCAAACTGCATTACGAATTTTCCACCCGGCTTTAACACTCTTGAACACTCAGCAATAACTAAACCAAGTAAGTAATAATATTCTTCATATGATTCACAATTACTTAAATCACTTGGATCATTACTGTACACTCTAAGATTGTGATAAGGCGGTGAAGTGATAACCAAATCTACACTTTCAGCATCCATCTTTTTCAACTCTTTCAAACAGTCTCCATTAATCCATGTGTTTTTTAATCTCATATGCATTTTTCCTCCAATGTATTTTTCTTTATTTTATATATTCTCTATTTATTTCTTTTTATATCTTTCGATTAATTCTTCTCTGTTTAAATTTAACAGTTCAAGAGCATACTCCAGTAAAACATCGTCCTCAAAATCTTCTTTTCTACAATATTTGCAACTATCTGGAACATAATTATCACAATCGCAACAGTCATCATAATCACAATGCTTTTCCCTATACATATCCATCAAGTCACCGTCATCTAAATCTTCATGTGCAGCACAATGCTCTTTGATATAACCATCTTCCTCAGCACATTCATCAGAACACCAATGAGTGAAACACCGTTCACAAGATATATATTCTCCACAATCGGGAAATGCACTTCCGCAATTTTTACATACATAAAATTCTATACTCATAATTTTACTCTCTTTCATATTTCTCCGGCAATTCCATCCAAGCAATCACCTTACTTATAACTTTCATTCTCCTGCCACCAGTTCCATATGAGAACCATTCAATCTCATCATTCCACTTTTTATTTGTATATACAGTTTTTCTACACTCTGCTACAAACATATCTCCCATTTTTGTTTGTACTAAAACTTTTTTACATTCATAGATTGCACTAAAATTACTTGAAGATTTCAATTTTAATTCTGGTAATCCAACTTTTTTAATTGAAATCCAGTTTTCATTTGATAAATCTCCTGTATTTAATTCCATTTATACTTCCTCTTTAGCTGTTTATATTTTTTCATTGCTAATTTAATCTCCTTGTATTCAAGCCCAACAGAATTATTTAGTTTATCAGAATTAACTCCTTCCTCATAAGACTGAATGAGATGATGACCATTTGATTTACATAAAATATCAAGTCTTTGAATATAACTATCGCCACTATTTATCGGAATCTCTCTCATATAACAAGCCCCATACTTATTTTCATTTTCTACCTTTAAAAATCCTAATTCTTCCAATTTTTTATCTATACTTGTGAATATTCTCAACATATTATCTATCCCTTTCTTAATGAATCACAGCTACCAAATCATTGAATTTCATTTCATTAAACCAGCTATCAATATCTTTTATGCTAAACTCTTTTTTGTAATGAGGTTTATATCCATTTTTTATATCATCTTTTTGATTATCATATCCTAAAGCAATCCACATTTCCCCAATGCGTCTTTTTTATTCGTTGCCTTAACCAATATATGCGAATTATAATCTCCAATACTGCATGTTGTGTCTTCGATAATGTAATATTTCACCTTGTATCATCCTCTTTCAATTTCTTGCCACACATAGGACAATATTTAATTTTCACAGTAGCTATATTTTTGTCATACGCATAAGCAGTTAATTCATTTGGATATTGAATAGAGATTCCTTGAGAGCTTGTTCTTCCATATGCAAAAGGAAGTCCGGTATTGCAATATTCACATCCTCGCACATCAAACATTTTTTGTGTGTGTGGACTACATTTTTTGTTTACCTCTTTTTCACAATAAGGTGAGCCAAAATCATTATCATGTATATGCATACAATCTTTACACGTTCTTAAATACGGAGCCGGAAAACTAAAATCCCAAAAAGATGTTGTTCCGCACTTCGGACATCCGTATTCGAGCACTCCATCTTCATCTTTTATGAACAATCCATTTTTAATTAATTCAGTATTGCATTTTGGACAATAAATAAATGTTTTTTGTTTTTCTTTCTTCTTTGTTTTTAAAAACATATTTCGCCCCCTATAACACTTCAGTAAGAATCTTGAAATCTTTAAACGTGTTGTTTTCCATAGTTACCTCAACTGGTTTATTCAGAAGTTCTGATACATAATTTACTTTTGCATCTTCCAATATCCGATTAACTTCTTCGATAGTTTTTGTGATTGTTGCCTCTCGGTTCAATTCTTTCCATTTGGCTTCTGGACTAATATTGACAGTATATTTTCCGCCATCCATAACAGCACTTCCGCCCATACGAAAGCCGAGCTGCAAGCCTATCCAAGATGGGTAATCTCTAATAGTTCCATATTCGGCGAAAGTAATTTTTCCTAATTCTTTAGTTACCAGTTTGTTCTCCTTTCAAAATTTTCTCAATCGCTTCTATTCTTTTACTCAACCAATATAGTCTCATCCGTCACCGTGTCGTTGTTGCAAATCTCAACAACCGTATGTTCATCCGGAATAATAACGACTTCTTCATCATGTAATCCCCACCAAGATATCTGTTTTCCTTTAGCTTTTAACATATCACCATTCCAATCTAAAATATCCGAAGACAGTTTCACTTTTCCAGGAAGAAGTGTTTTAACCTTTGCTTTCTTCCCTACATAATTAATGTTCTCTATTAAATTTTGAATTTCTGGATAAATTTCAACGACTTGTTGATAAAGATCTGGAATATTTCTTTTTAACTGATAACAAAATTGCGGAACAGCTTTCTTTTGGTAAGACTCAATTTCACCACCAAACATTGCATAAGGCTTAAACTTAATTAGTTCTACGATAAATTCTAGAGTAAAATCTTCAATCTTAATTAAATCATCATATGTAAAAAAATCTTTTGGTCTAATAGAATTTACATAATTTTGTAAGTGTGGGAGTCCAGTATATACATAATCATTTATTTTGCAAACTGTACTCAACGCTTTTAATGCATATTCAATATCAGAATATTTATTCCTATATTCACTAACCAATACTCCGCAGTTTCTCGCTGCTTTTGTGTATCCTTCTTTTCGAATCTGTTTACCATAAGGGCATCCATGTCCCCAAATACCATTCAGCATAATACATTTTTTATTTTTATACGCAGCACAAGTTTCAGATTGGCAGCATTGATACAATGTAACTCTTTCTCTATCACTTTTCCGTACTTTAAATATGCTTGTACAAGGATTATAATAGGTTAAATTTATTGGTTTATATTCTTTCATAAAGTTTATTTTTCACCACCCTATTGTTTTATTGTAAAAGAACATAATTTATTATTATCTTTACATGCGTATGCAGTAATATGTATATCAGCACGTTCAATTTCAGATTCTAATTCGCTCATTTCAACGAATTTTTCTTTTCCTATATATTTTTCTTTGTCTGGATATATTGTGATTATCCTGACCCTATATGTTCCGTCTTCATTTTGATAAGCATGGATTTCTTTGCTACAACAAATATTTTCTTCTATAAGTTGATTTTCAATCGCTTCAACAATTAAGTCTACCGGAAATGTTTCACACCCCATGATTTAAACTTGCTCTGATTGAATCAATCAATTTATCCGCATCAATCAATCTCATTTTTATTTATTCTCCTCCTCAATGTCATATAATCTTGACATAGATACTTTCTTCATTTTTCCATCAATCAAAACCACTGCATAATCTCCACTCCAAAAACTTGATCCAGTTGAGATAATTTGACATTCTTTATTGACAGAACATTTTTTACAATTTTCTACTTGTCCATATTCTATTTGCATATCTAAACAGTTTCTGCAAGTAAAAGTGTCCGGTTTTAATTTCCCTATTAACATATTTACCTCCTATGAAACGTGAGTTTTATTTATTTATCTCTGCAATATAATTATCTTTTTGAACTGTTGTTATTGTATTGCTGCATCCATCTGTCCTAAATGTATATTCTCTCATATTGCATCTACGTTCTTTGATTTTACCTGCTTCGTATTCTTTTCTAATCTTTTTTGCATATTCGGTTCTCTGATACTTCAGACAATACACATCTATAACTTTTTGTAAATTCCCATGAAATTCAGCAACAATCGTAGGTGTATATCCATATGTTATTTGTGGCTTTTTATTTATTTTACCTTTATCATTTATACAAATATTTGATAAATTAAAAGTTCTATTTTCTCCACAAACAGATTTTACTCTGTCTGTGGATTGATAAAATTTCCAGAATTGATGCCTTTATACAATCTATCAAGTGCAATTTCAAACGCGCCAATTCCCGAAAAGAAACTACTCAATTTCAGATTGTCAAACAAATAAGGCATAACTTTATATAACTCTACATATATGTAATAAAGAACATCTACTACAATTGAATTACCTGCCTGTTTATATAATTGACTATTTGAAACTCCGGCTTTCTGTGCCGCATCAAAATTTTCATCAGAAAATCCCATGAGCCTAAAACATTCCTTTGGAGTTAGTTTACGAATTCGGATTGGAGATTCAATTCTACAAATACCAGTTTCTGTTGCAGTAATAGTCGGACTAACATTCCCATTATTCTGAACTCTACCTCTCCTAGTTTTTCTATCTGGATAAGACAAATCTGCAACACCACCAACTTCACATTCAATATACCCCTGTTTGGTTGCTTGTTTGATTGCAACTTTATTATTTTCAATTACACAATTCATTTCTTGATTTCCAAAACCCTTATAATCTCTTGCTAATAATGTGTTTGCATATTCTGTTTCTTTTGTAAAATTTTCTCCCTTATTTTTAACTAAACCTGTAATAACTTTTGGTTCATGTCCACCTCCACTACAAGTATTTAATGTTGGACTACACCCGTTTGTATCATAAACACGCCCCACTTGCGGATTATTCCAATTGCCATTACAATCAGAAATATTCCCAACTTGTTTTACTGCATTTTCATTCACAAGTCTTGGATCTTTATAATCCCTTGAGGTTAGCGTTGGTGCATATTCAGAATATTCTCTGCTCTTTCCTTCTCTTTTTACTTGGCATGGATCATATAATAAAGAATTTTTGTCATTTGAATTTGTAATAAATCTATTAACTTTCTCATCAGAAACATAGAACTTCTCATCAACTTCATCTTCTAATAAATCTTTCAATCTCAGACCATTGTCAAAAGGGTCTGGGAATTTAAATTTACCATTGTCCAAATCTTTCTTGATAAATAACAGATACACACGTTCTCTGTTCTGTGGAATTCCATAGTTTTTAGCATTCAGAACCTTCCAATATACGTTATATCCATACTCCTCTAATTCATCAGTAAATAATTTAAAAGTTGTATCTTTAAACTGTTTTCCAACAATATTTTTTACATTCTCATAAATGCCAAAATTCGGTTTATTTGCTCTTACAACTCTGAGATATTCTACAAGCAATGATGATCTAGTTTTTTCAATATTTTTACTTCCACAATTCGGGCAACAGTCTCTTTTACTCCAGTGAACTGTTAATGGATTATATTCTTCACCACAGTCTTTACAAGTCCAAACAGAACCTTTTTGTTTACCCGCTACTGAAAAATCTTGACAATTGAAAACCGTTGCACCATTCGCTATATAAGTATGATCATCTTCAACTTCAATATTATAAATCACCTTTTTTAATCCTTCTTTTTTGATATTCTTGATTGGATACCAAACAAAATCATTTTCAACAAAAAAACTGCTTTTTAAATTTTCAGTCAAAAAACGAACCATATATGTATCGTTTTGATTTACAATACGTCCTTCAATTTCACATCTATCTGGTCTTTTATCGAAATAAACTTTGCAGCCAGTTGAATATACTTTTTGCACTGCTAAAACAAGCATTAAAGCTAATTTTCTACTAATCGTTGTCGCTTGCCGTATTACAGTATCTTTTATAGAACAACCATCTCCACTCCAATATCCATCTAAAAATATTTTTAATTTCTCTTTCGGTAATTCTAATATTTCTACTGGAATATTCTTATTAATAGCACCTTTTCCAAAGTTATATTTTGAAACAAAATGGTATAATTCAGATGTTTTATTAAAAACTACTCTATAACATGACTTCGTATGTTTATAAATTCTATGATAAATAGAAATTCTATCAAAATCTGAAATTTTATCCATTCCAATTGATAATATTACTTCGCTATCAGAAATAACACCGTCAGCAACAAATCTACCTAATAGCCATAACAATTCATCAGAAATTTTATACAATTCATTATCTTTATCGCTTATAATTGGAATTCCAATAAAATCATTTGTTGTAAGATTTGCTGCATATACCTTTTCGGCATCCGATAAATAATACTCATATCTACGAATATTATTATTCCATTTTCTACATTTATGTTTTATCCAAAATGGATGGTTTAAAGTGCATTCTATCGGTAACATCCCCATAGCAGCAATAGAGCAAATTTCTTTTTCCCCATCACTTCCAATTCTTTTAATCTTCTTCCATCTTTTTTCTTTTGTATATACAACATCTCCAATTTCAATTTCTTCAATTGGCTTATATCCTAATTCTGTCAAAACAAGAGTTCCTTCTACAAAACACGGCGATCCTCCACAAATCATATTAAAATCATCCAACTCATTTTCATCAACCTTTGTAATATCACCCAGATTTTTACTTTCATCTACATTGTGAATCGCACAGTAACTCTTTGTTGCATACTTATCAAATTCACAAAAATTTACAAGTTCCCACTTCTTATTTAAAGTTTTGCTTTCATTTGTATTACTCAAAATCCCTTATTCGCAAGGGCTATGCATAGCATAATTAACTAGTATTACTTGTATTTCCTTTCATTTTATTTAATTGTATGCTGCTTAAATTGGACGTTCATGACCATCCAATGAAAGCAAAATTTCATTCTATTTTTAATATTGTGATTTTGGGCTAGAACTAGCCTGTAAGAATTTTATGAATCGTATTAATTTTGTTGCGTCTTTATATTTTTTCATTTCCTGAGTAACCTGTAAAGTTTGCCAACCATACAGGTTATTCATTTTATTATTCTCCCACCAACACCCATAACGAAATTATATAACGCCTTGCTATTAATCTAATAACAACCTTATACAATTGTTATACGCTTCCTATTATGGTCACTACTTTATCTAATAAATCTGTACATATCCAAAAAGAAAGAAGGAAGACAAAGTATAGCCATATATCAATTTTTATTCTAGGATATCGGATATTCTAAATCCCAAATGATAGAAGGAAGATTATCCATAGCCTAAAAATCTTATTTAAATATACTCTCCCATGAACACTTCTGTGTCAAATGGCGTGATACCTTCATCAATATCGAAGACAATATCTGCCTCTTCTTTATTCTCTACTCTCAATCCTCTTGCTCTAATATGAAGATCAATTAAGTCATAAAGATTTGGCTTTTTCATATTTACAATACTATAGCACGTTGCTGCAACGCCCATTAGATTACTTTCTACATTATTCCCACCTCTATGATGATGACATCCATCTAATGACACGTTCATATCACACCAAATAAATTTTCTCTCCACACAATCAAAAATAACTGGAATACAAACTTTACTTTGAGATGTTAAATCCATTTTCTGCGCCACTGTTCTTGGTTCATAAATTTCACCGCTATTAACATCCTCTCTTTCCATCCAACCAAACATTGCATGTGGAAGATTTCCAAACGTTTGTTCTGAATAGTTGTATACTTGATATACGACATATCTGCCGCCAGCATCCACAACTGATTCAATATCAACATCTAAAAATTCGCTAACCCCGACTCCATTTACATCGCCACCATTAATAACATCACCGGAATGATATATATACATTTCATCATCTCTAAGTCTTGTATAAGAAACGTGATTTGTATAATTCCAATTTTCATCAAAAACTGTTGCAGATAAATCAATGTCAACTCTTTCATCATCAGTATTAGTCCACCAAATAAATGCCCTCATTGCTTTTGCGTTCTCTTTTAACTTAATTCTGGAACCCCTGACAATTGTTTTTAATGATTTACTTGCACTTCTTTGACTAAATGGAACGATATAGTTCTTATATTCATCAGACAGATATACATTTCCCATAAAGTCTTTTGATTTATAAATTTCTACCAATGCATTTTCGCAGATTTTAACAATTGCATCACAATATTTCTTATCTATATCTGGAAGTTTGTTTTCAATTGCGTATGAACGTGCCAAACAACCTTTAGGAAAAAACACTCGTGTACTCAATTCATCCTGCCTGTTTTTAAAATGTTCTTTTATCTGCAATAACACAGGAGTAGATACTTTATTCGCAACATCTTTGAATGTATTAATTACAATATTTTTCTTATCTACTGTACGGAGTAAATGATCTAAACGTCTAGCAAGTTCTCCGGGGCGTTTTTGTAATAACAAAATTGCATTTTCAAATTTTTTGTCTTTCATATTATAATCAACCTTACTGTTAAAGGTCTGGATCTTCTCATTATTTCTCAATTTGTCAAACGCCAATCTAGCATTACTGTATTGCCCTGTTTTATATTCTCCCGGATGTAACCTTTCTCCAACACGAATCCATCTATTCTTGTATCGCAGCATATCCTCTTGAATATTTCCACAATTATCCAAAAGTTCTAATAGCAATCTTCTCTCTTTCCTCTTAAAACTTCTGTATTTAGTATTAGTAGCAAGGCTAATATCTCCATCAGACATCGCAGTGATTAATCTTAAAATATCTGTTGCTGTCTTAAAATACTTCTGTAATTTATCTGCCGTAGCTAATGGATTAGATTCAACATAAATCTTTCCAATCAAAGCAACATTTTCTTTTAATGGGATTTCATCTGGAAATTTCACATTAGAATTTTTCATAATCCACTCTAAATCTTCTTTATCAGTTTGAGAAATAGATGTTTTTGATCTACACAGATTATCAAAGATTTCATATAAATCTTCCCATTCTCCTGAGTCAATCACTTTCACTTTTGTTTCGTCAAATAATGGAAGCCTTTCATTTTTTTCTTCACATGGTAAAATTGTTCCATATGACCAATAATGAACAATTGCATTCATATAAAGTTGCATTTCATTTTCTTCCATAACAGATTCTGGGAAGTTTGGATACATTGGATTATATTGAACATCTGCGCCAATATTCTTTTTTAATTCTGATACTAATTCTTTGTAAATCTCAAATAATTCTTCTTTTGTAAGAGTTTTTAATTTATTGAATAACTGTTTTGAAAATGTATATCCGAGTGTTTCAATGTTCTTTGTCATTGTGACCAAATATCTTTGTGTATCATCAGACATGACATATCCAACATTCCCAACGATCAACTTATTTTTCCGTCTCAATAAAATTTTATTTGCTTCAACTATTGTATTACTCATATTTTTCTCCTTTTAAATGAAACTGGTGAAAGTAACATTCAGTTTTATTGTTCTTTTTAATATCTAAGAAGGAACTTTCACCATAGCCTTTAGTTTTGTGGAAAATATAAACGCTAATTACTTTCTTTATATTCAAATGTTTTATTTAAGGAGGAAGCGTTTATATAGCCACATATATTTTGTATATACAGGTAAATTAAAATTCTAATCTTTAATATATAATTTTGTTTTCATCATAAGAAGGAAGAATTTTTATAGCCTGTATCTTATATTCGGAAACTTATAATATTACAATTTGCATTCTTTTTTATATATTCTTCAGAAGGAAATATCATAATAGCCGAATATTTTCATTATATTATTCTCTGTTTATTCCATAGGAAATATCACTTTCATCCCAATAAACTTTTTTAACTTATCGTTCACATTTTCTATATACCAATTGCTCCTTCCAGCTAATACAATGTCAATACTGATATTTTTAATTATACTTTTATCATCTATTTTAATGTTCCCCACTGTTCTACCCGGAATACGGATTACCAATGTTTTCTTATCCCATAAATCTCTGGTATCATAGATGTAATTTTTGAAATGCTTTGGATATTTTTTAATCTACTACAATTATCTAAAAGTCTTGTAATGTCACAATAATATTCCTTATCAGATCAACCATTTTTCTTTTCCAAAATAATTTCGTTGCTCATAATTTAACCCCCTTCATTATCAATTTCTATATTTTTTAACAAAATCAAAAAAGTTATATTTGTAATGATTATCTATATTATTTATTTCAAGCCTACAGAATTTTATTAGGCTCTTAATAAAACTAAACACTCCTCCTATATTCATTTTATAAATATAATTACAAAAAGCAAAATCAATATACTCTACAACATCTTGTCTGCCTTTTGCTCTTTCTTTACGCTTGATTTCAATTAATTCATCCTCTGAAATTTCATATAACGTCTTTGATTCTGTCACATTTCTTTTTATCTCTTTCATTTATTCTCCAAACTGATTAACATATTCTTTGAACTGGCAAAAATCTTCTTTTGTCATTTTCACATCTGAATAATAGAAATCCTTATTTTTAATAATTGCCAAAATTTTCTTTGCTTTGTTCTTTAAGACTCCTATAAATGTATTATTCTGTTCTTTATAAAAATTTCCAGAAATGTAAGATAAGTACGCAAATGTATCATCATATTCATCTGGTTTAATTTTAACGATATGTAATCCTTCGTCGCATCCGCAATTACAACTTACAATAAGTTCTTTTTTATTTTTAGATATCATTACTGACATAATTATTATTCTCCGCTTTTTAATATTTCTTTTAAAGTTCTCGGCGTATAATTCATATACGGAAGCATACATCCTACATTAAATGCTCTTGCTGGAGGACAATCTGTATATCCCTTTAGAGTTTTATCTTTGAAAAATTCATTCAAATCATTGATAGATTTCTTAAAGAATTTCTGCTCATCTGTCATGTGTGTATGACCATGTAGTAAAATACTTCCTTTATGTTGTGAAGCCCAAAACAATATGGGGAAATGTGATAACACAAGTCTGTGATTCAAACCATTATAGTTGTCTATAATTTCTTTGTAAGGCGTAATTTCAACAAACAACTGTCTAAGTCTTGCGTCTTTCATTCCTTCATGATTACCTTGGATCAACACCTTCCGACCTCTGAGAGTAGAAATGATTTCACATAGATATTCATTATCTTTGTTACTTCCCTCTCTTCCAATATCTCCGAGTATATATACTGTATCTACATTATTGCGAACCACACGATTCCAATTTTTCTTTAATCAGTTTGTCGTGCTCTAATGTGCGATCCTCATATTTGTTTGTGCAGCCAAAATGTGTATCTGCAATATAATAATTCAAATTCACTCACCTCATTTAATCAGAAATTTCTACTTCATATTTTAACATTGCATTATAACATTCTTCTGTTATGTTCTTTTTTGAATACTCAATTTCAGCTACCCGTTTAATTACTTGTTCTTTATATTTTTTGTATTCAAGAAAAGCTTCATCGGGAGTATTATAAACTCCTAGATGTACTCTAATACCAGACAATGGATTATCACATCTAGCCCTATATTTATTACCATGTTTTGTAACCCCAATTGGATATTTACCTCTATCATTAGTTCTTTTCACAAATAAATTATTTACAACTCGTGGAACTAAACAACATTTTTTAGGGTCATATATCTTATTTCCCTTAATGAGTATATCTTTATCAATAGAAAAATCAGAGTTTAATAATTTATAAAAATTATCTTGACTATGCAACCACTCATAAAAATTTTCATATAGTAACCACTCATCACAACATGTTACATCTTTGTATGTTTTTGCTTTTATTTTATATTTTTTATCAAAACATCTCAAAATCATTGATGTCCACATTCTATATTCTTTAGCTAATTCTCCGTTGTTTTCTATAGAATATTTATTTCCTATTATCCCCACACCATAAACCGATGGGAAGTAAGGATTTTTAATTTGCCCTCTTTTAAATTCTCCATAAGTAGATTTTATATGTGTTTTATATTGATCTTGAAATTCGATTTCAATGTTATTTGATTTATTATACTTTGTAATCCTCATCAAGCATCCTTGATAATTTATATTTTCTTCTCCTATTCTATTTAATGAAGCTTTGAATGGCACATTTGCAATTTTACACGCATTCTGCCAAGTTCCAAATGCCTTTGCATATACTTTTCGTGTTGGAATAGAATATCCATTTCCAAAGTAATTAAAATTAATTGGTTCGTTTATTTCTAAATATAAGTTTTTTAATTTATCCAATAATTCTTCTTTTGTATATATTTTTCTCCCTATTCTTTACTCACCTCTCACTTTTATATTCTTCATCGGAACATATTTGTCATCCCATCCATTAACATCAAATACCGGCAAATCATCATTTTGTTTCAATATTTCTTCGCTGTTCAACATACGACAATAACCGTTCTGTATTTTCTCTGTTATGCTTCTTTCAGGATCAATATTTCCGCCAATCTTCCCGCATAACCTACAATACGATGCAATCTGTATAGATGAAAATTCCTTATCATATAATTTATATGTATATCGGATCAGACAACTTTCATATTCATGCTTATGTTTAGATTTATACTTTGACTTTGATATATTAGACTGTTTTTTCTTTTTATATTTTTCTACCTCTTCATCCATAGCATTTTTATCCAACCAATTCTTTATATTCATCAAGCAACTCTTCTCTCTCTTGCTTCTCAGGGACGGGCTTTAATGGACACCAATCAGGTTTTGTTTTGCTGTTCTTATGATTATGGATGTTAAATTCTTCCAATTCGTCAAACGTTTTTGTATCCGTTAAGCAGTTATGAAACTTTCCGCAAAATATACTAGCATAACCAAATTCACATTCCAAACAATTCATCGGTTCATTCAAAATCGCTATTACTTTACTCATGCATCCTCCATTTCAATCTGATGAAAGTCTGATTTCATTCGTTATTTATTCTCCAACTAATATCCAAATCCAACGCTTTTTCTTTACTTTTAAACCATCAATAAAATCAACCTTATCCAGATTAATCATTAGATTTGGCTTATTCCTTCTGATTTCACTAATAGAAGGATAAATGCCTAAATCAACAAGAATTTTAGGAAGAAATCTTTCCTCGGTATAATATGTCTTTTCTGATTCATTGGATAACCAATCCTTGTTGTCTGCTGCAAACATAAATTCTGGAGTTGATATTGGTTTTCCTATTACAACATTCTCTATATAACTCATAATTTATTTTTCAATCCTTAATAATTTCTCTATATATAAATCCATTTTATATCCGAGTTTCACGCAATTCCCTTTTGATATATGATCTTTCCATGAATTATAAGACCTATAAAAATTTTCTTTTGTCATTTCTCCTTTAATAACTTTTATGGCTAATTTTCTATATTTCTTTTTTGCTTTTCGTTTCTTATCCCCAAGTAATTTTTGAGTAACTTTTCCATCTTTCGTAATGTAAATATGAAAACCACAAAATTTAATTCCTTTTTTTAATGGAATTATTTGAGTTTTTTCGTTTAATTCTAATTCAAGTGTGCTTATGAATTCATATATTGCATTTAAACATTCCTTCGCATACTTTTTAGACTGAACAATCAAATAAAAATCGTCCATATATCTTCCATAGTATTTAATACCTAGCTCACCAGTAATAAAATGGTCAAGACCAGACAAATTTAATAATGCAAATACTTGACTAATTTGATTTCCTAAAGGCAGCCCAACATTATCGGTACTCTCTATAAATTTCTCACATAAGTTTACGACATCTTTGTCTTCGATAAAAAAACCGATAATATCCTTTAATTTGTTGTGATCAATACTATAGAAATATTTTCTTATATCAGCTTTAACTATCCAACAATCATATCCATATTTCTGATAAGCTAAATACATTTGTGCTTTTAAACAATTTAAACCAAAATCTGCTCCTTTATTTTTCTGTCCAGCATAATTTGTTAAAATAAATTCATCTTTCAATACTGGAAGTAATACATTATCGCACAAACTATGTTGTACAATCTTGTCCTTAAAAGAACCTGCTTTAATTACTCTTTCTTTTGGTTCATATACTTTAAATTCATTATATTTATCTACAGTATAATTACCTGACTCTAACAACTTTTTTATTTGATTGATTCCATCTAATGCAGCCACTTCAAATTTAAGTTTGCTTTTACTAAATCCGTTTCCCCTTTTAGATTTTTTATATGCATTATATAAATTTTCAAAATCTGTTACTTCCTCAAAATCTGTTTTATCTTTTATCATAATATCTCATTCCTTTGTATTTATCCTGCCTCTCTTGAGACAGGAAAGGTTGTTTATTCTTTTGATATCGGGACTCTAATTTCAGTTTTTTACTTACTTTGTTTCGTCTTCCGACACAGAACGGACGCACCCTGTTACTGTTCCAATTGCAATCGTTGTAGTTCACGTTACCATTGTCGTTGACAATCTGAACATAAGAGGTCATACAACAAACAACCCTAAATATCTATCTTAAATTATCTTTTTTGCGCCATCCAATCGTCATATATTTAACTTCACTAATTTTCTTTTGCCAAGGTTCTACTACATTAGAATTAATTAAATTTAGATTCATGGAAAGCTCTGCATAACAAGAAAGTTTATCACAAGAACATATAGCTTTTGTTTGCAATTCCAGTCTTTCTGCTTTAGATTTATCTAATAATAATCTGTTAGCATCCATCAAATAACAATATATATTCATGCATTCATTTTGTATTCGTTCTACCAATATTCTATATTTTGCAGGATATCTATCTCTCTTTGATGTTATTCTATATGTACACTGCATTAAATCAATAGACTTTGAAATCACTTCCATTGTTCTGTCAGTCATTTATACGCTCCTTTCAGTCGCTTATCGACTGCTTACGGACTCGGCTTACGCCAGAGTCCTATAAACTGTCTAAACGGAACTTTGTTGAAAGATGCAAAGATTCAAGATTTGGTGATATAAAACGGACGCACCCCGCGACTGCCCCAAAAGCAATCGCGGTAGTCCACGTCACCATCGTCGCTGACAAACTGAACATAAGAGGTATCACCTGTTTGTTTTGTTCCATTTGGTGTAGATGTCCAATACCATCCATTCATCAATGGAGTATTCTCTTTAAATTTTCTTAAAATATCCAATGTCGGAATAGCAATTTTATCTCCTGAGACAGCACCATACTCTTTGCTACCATTTAAAGATGTTAAATCCAACGTAATCGGAACAAGTTTACCACTATAAAATGCTTCAAGTTCTTTTGTCAAATCACTATTAACAAGTTTTTCTCTTACTTCAGATTCTGAATAATTGTTTGTGTCCCCAAATCTACCATTAAACAATGATCCATACATAAAATGATATGTATATTCGCCATCTTTCACACAAGTCCAAGACTTCCCACACACATATTCAATTGAAAGATTTTTCTCTAACCAATCTTTAACATCTTCTCTAAAACTCTGTTCATATTTTTCTTTATCTAATGTGTACCAATCCGGAAGGATATCCTGATCCACATTATATTCCCATTTGCTAATATCTGCTGCCAGATTATCATTTGGAGGAATTAATTCTACACGAACAAATTTTGTTGATGCATTATAATTATTGTCTTCGATTTCTAAATCTTTTAATAAATCCGAATGACTATCATTATAAATAGTTGTTAATACGTTTCTGTTTTTAAACTGAATACCTGACTTAAATCTACACATTTTATTAAATCTCCTTTTCTGTCTGTTAATTATTTATTTTTTCTTTTTATCAAATAAGTTGAAATTTTAGTTTCATCCGGATTTTTATTATGCACAATATACAGTATCATTCTCGTTGCATTCCAACTATATATTGTGTTAATTTTCACATAAAAATCAGAATTTCATCCTATTATTTACTTGCCTTGTTACTATTCTTTTTCTTGTTTTTCTTTTCTTTCAAAGCTTTCAAATCAGCTTCAATCTGATTGTCTGCTCTTTTCAAAATTCCTTTCATCTTTCCTGTTGATTTACACGTAATTCCCATAATTTTATTCTCCTTTTCTATTTTGATCTGAGCTATTCTGTTGCGTGTTCTTGTGTTCCTTTTCGTGTTTTTTCGGTTTGTACGATTCTGGAAGTGGTTGCCATGCTATTACTTTCCACTTCACAAATCTATTCTCCTTTTCACATCTCCATTTTCCATCAATCGTATAAGATGTTCCGGATTTTCTTGTCCCGTCCTCCAACTCATATGTTATATTTACTTCTTCAGACTTCTTTTCCCACATAGTATTCGACCACTTATTTGTGTCTTTAAATTTTTTAAATATAGAATCTGTTTCTTCTGGCAATTTCTCTTCTACCGGAATCCAGCCATCATCGGTAGGGATATTTATATCCTCACCATAACAAGGCTGCTCATCGATTATTCTCAATATGCTTTTCTTATATTCCTCCAACACCTGAGCAGTCATTGTTTTCCCATTTCGCATTCCAGTAATTGTTATTCTGAAGCTTTCTACTTCCTCTTTCAGTGTTTTCCGGTCTATCAAATCATCAGATCTCTTGTAAGTAGCTTTGTCCATGTACTTGCGAAAGATGCTTCTAATGTCCTTCATTTTTACGACCGTGCTGTGTCTAATAGTCGTATTTGTGAACTCTCTACTTTCAATTTCTTCCAAAATCTTCTCTAGTACATTCATAATATTAACTCACCTCTCAATGCTTTTTCATTTCTTAACCTATGCCATAAAGCAACTCCACTATTGTCTGTACTAATTTCTTTTTTCCAGCTATCCCAATTTGCTGGAATAAATTCAACCCACTCTTTATCTGGCATTGATATCGAAAGATCGTCTCTCGCTTTATCATCTACATTTAAAGGCGGTTTCCAAAGATTTATGTAGTATATTTCATACAGATTCATGTCAGCTTCAGTATCAAATTCTGTATATTCAATCTTTGTGACATTATGAATATCTATTGCTCTGTGCATTGGCTTTGCGAACATATGACCACGTATCCTTGCTTGTAATGGTTGTTTAGTTCTTCCAACATATGCCAGACAATTTCCGTACCAAATTCGATATAAAATAAAACCTTTTGGACTTGACATCATTCCACCTCCATTAACGAAAAATAGTTTTAACCAAAGACTTATATTCATTCATCTAACCTCGGCATCTTCTGGTTCTACAGATTCTCCAAGGAAACTCAATTTACTCACTTATTTTTCTTCTTGTGCGAACTTGTAATTTAATTCAAGAAGTTTCTCAAAAGTCATATCGTCTTCTCCAAGATACAAACATTTGCATTTACCAAAACGTTCTGTATATTTTTTAATTCTTTCTGGTCTGTTCTCGTATAAATCACCTTTTGCATAATACTTAGAAGAACACAAATGAGATGTTAAACATTCTCCTTCTTCCGTAATCAAATAATAAATACCGTCAATACCTTTTATTCCATTTGTGCTATTACTGCATACATATAATTTCATATTTTCAACCTTTCCTCCCATTTATCATTTATAGCGTCCGTAAATACCAGAAATAATTTCAACATACACCCTTTCTACCCCCTGTTCCCACGATTCTTTATGCCCCTTAAAATCTGTAAATGCATAACAATAAATATTTCCATCTTCATTTTCATCAACAAACCATATGTCTTTTTTATTCGTTGCAGTCAAAATAAATGGAGTTTCTACAGTAAAAATAAATTTTTGACCATTTTGTAACTGTACAATTGTAGTTGGAAGGTAATTTACATTAAACCCATCTAAATTTTGTTTTGGTTCTTCATCATATGGCTCATATATGTAAACAACATCTGTTTCACCGTTATCACCAATTTCCCAAATATCTTTGATTTTCTTCCACAGTCTATTCTTCACACTAGGCTTGCTGCAAATAAAAATATTATTTCCAGTAAGTTCTAGTAATTTACACTCTTCAAATCCTTTTCCTTCTTTAATTTCAATCTGACGAATCATTTCATGCTACTCCTTTGTTATTCTGTTTTTTCTATTTACATACTTGTCAAAATCTTCTTTCATATATGTATAATTCTCTTTTTGATTCTTAATATATGTTTTCTGTCTGTTAAAAAAATCTAAAAACCATTCATCTAAAACCAAATCTTCTTTATATGAATATGCTACAATTCCGATCAATGAGTTATGATTCTCTGGATTTAATAATGAAGAATTGTTGTCTACATCCAAGGTTAAAACCTCTAAATCTTCTTCATAGCATTTGATGTCTTCTTCTGTCGGGTTCTCATATACATTAGTATTTACAAAGTCAATCGCCGACTGATTTATTTCTATCTCTTCTATATTATTCTTTTCTTCAGCCTCAATTCCCAAAAAATCTTTTAACAATGTTTCCAACAGGTCTAACTTTTTCATGATAAGAGGCTTCTTTTTAGTGCCTGTTTCTTCATCTAAAGAATCAAAACTTATACCATTAATTTTTTTACTATGTAAATCCGCCTGTAATGCACATAGAAATTCATAAAACCGCTTATCTTCTAGTCTGTATCTCTCTGATAACTTGTCAAATTTATTAAATAATACAAACCAAAGGAATGAGTTTTTGGAATTAAACATCCCTGCGGTTTCTTCTCTTGTCACAGAAACCAATCTTTCTACATGTAAATAGAAATCTACAAAAACATTCTCTGTTGCATTATCTGTAAGATATTCACACATCTTTCCAAAATCACTGTTATAGGCATCCGGAAACTCCGAAAGCACAATAGATTCAACCAGCATTCTTCTCAGTGTACCTGCTGTGATATTTGCTTTTGTGTATGATGTCTTTTTGCAATCAGGTTTAAAGAAATCCATTTTCAAAATATTATCCACAAGTTCTGCATATTCTTCATCAAATCCTGTCCATCCACTTTGCGCTACATTCATAGACCTACATCTATTGAATCGTGAAATGTCGTAAGCGATATCCATTTTTGTGCAGTTTAAATTGAACATAACTGGAAGCTGATATTCTTTAAATCTGTCTTGCAATTCGTCTGGAAGTTGCGAAAACTTCTTTCCACCAATATCAAAAACTTTCTTTTCTGGAACCGGAAACCCATCTTCATTCAACACAACATTTCCATCTTCATCCAATTTATCAGATTGATATTCAATGTTTCTAATCTTAATATTTTTTGAAATAGCAAACCCATCATGCATAAAATCATCAATATTCGTACATCTCTGCTTTCCATCAATAAGCCAAAGCATCTGGATGCCATTCTTAATTTCCTCTGAGATAATAACCTGAGTCAATGCTCTTCCCTGAAGAATATCTGACATTAATTCACTTTTGGTCTTCAAATTCCACTGTCCAGAAGTTCTCTGGAGAATATGATCGTCTCTCAGTCTATGCTTCCTCAATTTCTTGCTGATTGCCTCAAGTGAGTAACTTGTGTTCTTTGTTTTTTCTGATGTTCCCATTGTTATATTCTCCTCTTCTATTACTTCAAAAATATTGTCTTGCAACTCAGATTCTTCTCTTAATAAAAACTTTTTCTTCTCATAGCTACGCATATCACTTATACATGAATAGTAGTCTGTGTCCGAGATATGTAATTTTTCTTTAATCTCATAGTCACAATATCCCTCACTTAACAGCTTTGCAATTTCACGTTGCACACCTCCTAGAGATTTTAAAAACGCTTTTACATTTTCAGACATTAAAGAACTATGTGTTGATAAACATTCTCTTTCAATACTAATTCCAGAATCAATTATTTCTGCCAAATCATTTCCATCATCATTCGGCGCATCAAAGGAAATATCTTGAATAGGTATATTATTATTTTTTTCATCTTTAACAATATTTCCATTCTCATCTTTTAAAACATTGCATCTGCAACCTCTTGTATCATCTCTCATCCACTGAATGAATTTACGTCTTAAATTTCCAGTCAGGAATGTTTTAAATTGAGACTTTTGTTTATTGTATGTTTCTATGCTTTTTCCCAGAGTATCCACTGCAACATCATATAAATCATCATAATTCATGCGCGGAATATTACACTTTATAAGAATTGGATCGCATATCTTCCTCAACTGTTTCATATTATTATCACAATAGTAGTTCACAATCTTTAGTTGTTCTTCGGTCAATTTTGACCATTCAATTTCTTGTTTCTTTCTCATCTCTACCTCCGTGATAATATAATTTTATGTAGTATTCTCTTCTACAAATCAAATAGTTCTTGTAATACTCTTGGAGCATATTGTCTGTTATCTAATCCTTCAATACACTTCATAATCTCATCTGTTGCAGTTTCGCTTATTTTCTTTCCTAGAATAATTCCTAAAACCTGCAACTCGTTCTTGATTGACCTACGCTTTACTCTTCTATCTTTGAGTATCTTGTATGCTTTATAACCCTGTGCAGCATTGAGATTTGTAAATTCTATGTAATGCAAACAATCCTGAATTTCTTTTTCAACATCCGATAATTCTTTTGATAGCACATCTTTTCTGTCTGTTGCATCTTTTGCAAGACCATTCAAATCTGAAATCCTATCAATCCAACGCTGAATATTATCTGATATAAGAACTTTCTCGGTGTTGTGAGATATCTCTTCCTTGTTTACCTGTTTTACTCCATCGGGCGGTTTGTCATATTTTTCTACCCGGAACGCTGCTCTAAGTGGTTTTGATAAACTGTTCTCAAAAATTCTTTCTGCCTGTTTCTTATTATAGATGTCAGCCATACTTTCGCTAGATGTTGGGATGTATTTACCATTATGCATACGATAAATAAATCTTTTTCCATCGGTAATAACATATTGTGCCATCTTAATTCACTTCCTTCTGTTTTATTTTTTTAATGGATCGTGCCAGACTCGAGCTGGCGACTTCACGTTTATGAGACGTGCATTCTACCAACTGAATTAACGATCCTTAGTTTTACCACGTACACCTACGACATATTACATTTTGTAAATATACATGGTGAATGTGCTTAGTGGGATTTAAACCCACACTCCTATCGGAATCAGATTTTAAGTCCGAAGCGTCTTCCTATTCCGCCATAAGCACATAACTGGACTAGCTGGATTTGAACCAGCAAAATAACAGGGTCAAAACCTGCTGCGTTACCTTTTCGCCATAGCCCATTAATGCATTATGCTCTATTAAATTTACAAAACTTGGAAATTTTAGCTGAAACGCTTGACACTTTTATATATGTAAATTAAACTAATAGTGTCTATGTAGCTGTTGCTATATATTCCTTCAAATGATCCAAAATGGATTGTTTGATGTGTGATTGAAAGTAGGTTGTGTACCCGTAGGTGTTGGCGCACCGTTGATGGGATACCAACCTATTTTCTTTTTCGGGAGCAAATGCAGAACATTTGTTCTGTTTTTTTATATTTTATATGTTACCACTTCCATTTTGATTTTGCAATAGTTTTAGAACATTTGTTTGGTTTTTTTATTTTCTATTCTTTGAGCAGTACAATTTTTTGAATCCCTTTTGGCTTTATATTGTGTATATCTTGCTTTTCAGAAAACAGTTTTAATTGTTTAACAAAATCATCACACAGCGAAGTGGCTGTTTGTATATCTTCAAAAATTTCCGGATATTCTTTCCGTTCTTTTTTCACAAAGCTAACATTTGCCTTTGTGTCTTTGAGGTCTTGTATGGCAACCAACACTTTTGCATTTTTATCACATCGTTGCATCGCTTCTTCTATTGTTAATTCTACATACTTCATTCCAAACAACCTCCTAATTATCTATTCTCCCCAATTACTAAAATAAACTTCTTTAATAGCAAGTTGGTCTTTTTCATCAGTGATTCTACCAAGAAGTTTTATAATACGTTCCTCTGATACTTGTCTCATACACTCTCCTAGCACTACCGAGTTTTCTTTCAATCCTGTTCCTCTTCCTTTTTTGATTGGAGTATGCGTTGGAATATGATGTTTCCTTTTAGCAGTAGTACATGGCATTACTAATGTTGTCGGCGAATGATAGTTTCCAATGTCATTTTGAACAACAATAGCAGGACGCTCCCCATCTTGTTCAGATCCAACATTCTCTCCAAAATCAACAAGCACTACATCAAATTTTTTAATAGATTGTTTCACTCTAACGCAACCTCCTTTCATTCTTTTTTAATTTTCTCTTTTTATGATTAACATTATATATCTATAAGTATTATATGTCAAGATATATTATTGATAAATATTATATTTTTTAGTATAATAACAACAAAACTATCAACTAAACAAATGAGGTGAGATAATGATTAAATTAAGACTCAATTATCTTCTGCAACAAAAGAAAATGTCTGCTTACAAATTATCAAAATTAACTGGAATTTCTACTAACCATATTGGAAATATGGTACATGAAGAAACTTCTCTTATTCGCTTTGATACCCTTGAAAAAATATGCAAAACGTTAAAATGCACACCTAATGATCTTTTTACTTCCAATGATCCGCAAATGCAAAGATTATTACTTCTCTCTAATTCACAATCATCTCAACCTGAAGCCCCTGAATCTTCCGATCATATAGAGGACGATAGCGACAAATAGTCCTATCGCCCTCTATTTCTCTACATTCCTTCTAAGCTTACACCGTATGTTCCATCTGTATAATTGTTTACCGTTACAGCCATGCTACTATGCCCTAATTGCTGCTGAACAAAAGCAACTCCAAATTTCTTTTCCATCATAGTTGCATACCAATGACGCATCATATGTGGTGTAATACCGTCTCCATAGTTTTTGAAAATTTTTTTAATATTATCCTCATTCAGACGTTTGCCATTTTTATTTAAAAGTAATGCGTTTGAGTCTATGATATTTTCTATTGTCTGACGAACTTTTAACCATTCTATGATTTCTATCATTGCGCTTTCTGTCAATAATACTTTTCTCTGTTCCTCTATTCTATATTTCTTCTTCCCAAGAACCTTGATATATGCTCTATTGTCTGTTTCGTCACCATTTAGATATATATCTGTTAAATCCAAACCTGCAAGTTCTGATTCTCTGATTCCAGTCCCCTTTAAAATCATAAAAACAGTTAAATTTCTTTCTCGTATACACGGGTCGGGTTTCTGTTTAATTCTAGTTTCCATCAATAATAACTGTTCTTCTGATGGCATTTTTAATACTAAATTATTATTAGATGTAACAAAATCATATGGCACAGATTTTATTATATTGTTTTTTACTGGACACCGATTTGTTAAGGATAAGTAGTTCCAAAAACTACTAAGCATATTTTTTTTTATATATACTGATCGAGATGACATTCCTTTTTCAAGATATTCTAAATATGAAGTTATATCTACGATATCTATGTTAAGGAAATCTTCTGGCTGTATTTCTGCTATATTTTTTCTATTAATAGACTTTTTTTCTATCATGTGTTCCAACATTGATCGAATTGTTATCCAGTAATTAATCTTGGATATAGAACTCTTCAATAAGACAAAATATCTCTGAATAAATTCTGGAACTTGTAGTTTTTCAAAATCTTTAACTAATCTTTCATATAATTGTTTTTGTTTCTCATCTTTATAACACATATTTTTCTTCCTTCCCTACAGATCGAATGTTTCTAATGTGTCTATTTTTGTTTTAAGGTATTCCATTGCATCCATTCGCTTAGTTATAATTTTACTTGGCTGATCCATATATACACCATAGCCGTTTTGTTCTTTAGGTAAATTATTTTTATCCAAATATTCTATAATTCCCATTGAAGTAAGCGTCCTACTTTGAGATTCTGATATTTTCCCTTTCGATTTACTATCCAAAATAATTCACCTCCATTCAATACATTATTCTCTCTTTTCTTTCTTCCATTTTTCCGGATGCAAATTTCCATACAGTCTTTTCCAATCAGCTTCTGGCATTGTGTGTGTTGCATGATCCATTTTAACAACTACATGTTTCTCTTTACCTACCATAAATTTTCCAATAACCATATTTATTTCTTCTCCTTTTCTCTTTCTAAAATATGTAATTTTGTAAATAAAAAAGAGATACCGTTTTTACGATACCTCTATGGGGTTATTAATTTAATAATAATTATTTAACTTTTACTACTTTTATCTCAATTGTACGCTTAAATTTTTCCCAAGTGCTTCTGAAATTTTAGTTAAAAAATCAAGAGTCGGATTATAATTCCCACTTTCCAACCTTGATATATTACTTTTTTGAGTTCCAACCATTTTTGCCAATTCTGCTTGTGTTATATTTTGTTCTTTTCTTGCTCTTATAATCTGTTCAATAGCTTCATATCTTGGTTTTAGTTTCTCATATTCGTTCTTAAACTCATTATCTTTTAATAAATCATTTTTCATTTCTTCAAAAGAAATACTCACATTACTCATATCCACTCCTCCTTTTATAATCTTCCATATACTTTCTTGCTTTATCAATTTCCTTTGTAGGAGTTTTCATACTTTTCTTTATAAAGCCATGCAACAGTATATATTTATTATCACAATATGTAAAATAAAATATTCTTGCTATATCATTAGAAAACTTAATTCGTAATTCGTAAAGTCCTTTATTCTTATTCCCCTTTAACGATTTTACATATGGCTCTTTTAGCTCATTTCCAAGATTTTGTAGTAGCTCAATATCCCTAAATGCCTTTGCCCTTAACTTTGGTTCCAAAGAATACAAAAAATCTTGAACTGGTATTTTTCCATTCTCTTTCTTGTAAAAATCTATTAAATATATACTGCTCACCTCTTTTCTATATATATGTTATCATATACGATAACTTTTTTCAATATATTCTTACTATCTTTCTGCTTTCAGCACATCTTTTACATTCTGTACAGACAGATCAAATATCTTTGCAACTTTCTTTATGTCATTATATTTATAATATTCTTCTACAATATCTTGATCTGTTACTGTATGAAATTCAGGCAGATTCATAAATCTATTATTCATCATCATATTCATCACCATCTACATTCCATTGTTGATATTCGTCTAATCGTCTAATATAGTTATCAAATTCTGGAACTGTAAAATCTAATTCTGAATGCCTTACAGAAAAAATAATTCCTTTATTTATTAGTTGCGCTCTTGTTGGAGAAATAGTTCTAACTTTTTTATTAAGTTGTTTACCAATATTTGAAATAGTACACGGAAGTTCTCCGCACTTTGCCATTGCAAATATAAATTTCTTCTCTCCATCAGAGCATCTCTCATACCTGACTCTAAAAAAACCAATATCTAATACTTCAAAAAACTCATCCACATTCTTTTCAACATCCATTTTTTGAATTATTTTATCATTCACATTATTATACACAATTTGACAAAATTGCTGAATAAAAAATGGATAACCTTTAGTTATATTAATAATATCATTAATGGCTTCTTTAGTATAAGAAACACCGAATTTTTTTACTGGTTCCTCAATAGCCTTAAACGACTGCTCGTATGTTAATGATCCTATTTCCTTATATACAAACAATCTTTCTGAATATGATTTTTCTTCTGATAACATTTTATAAATTTTAGGTAAACCAGCGCCAACAATCATTATTGGATAACCAAGTTGATTAGTACGATGTAAAGCCGCAATCAATGATCCTAATTCTTTCTGTTTCATATATTGAATTTCATCGACAAAAAAACATATCGGCGTTTCTGTTCTGTATGCTGTTTCTCCAATACTCACAAATACTTCCGTTAAACTTTGTGTTAAACTGTTTGATTTATACAGTTCTCTTTCTTGCAGTGATAGAGAAAAAGTGCTATCTTCTACGTCAAATGATACAACTAAAGACTTTATCGCATCCAAAGGCTTTTGTATAAGATGCTTGAATTTTTCTTTTGTACTAACCTTTCTCAAAAATGCTTGTGAACAAGTCGCTATCTGTGAGATAAAATCATTTCTCTCTTCAACTTCGATGTGTCTACAAAATATATCTTTTTCTTCTGCAATACTTTGTAATTTATTTATAAGAACAGTTTTTCCAACTCCACGTAACCCACTAAAAACAATAGACGGAGTTGGTATATTCATAGATAATGCATTAAACATTTCTTCTACACTCTTTATATCTTCGTCTCTTCCGGCAATATACATTGGCATCAATCCAGCCCCAGGTCTATACGGATTTGCTTTAAACATCAGATCACCTCCTATTACATTATACCTCGCGTTTACAATATATTCAACATGTTCGCATCAAACCACATACATTCACGTTAAATTACGTTACAAAAAACACTATACTTTATAAGTTTAAGAAAAAAACAGATTTCCATAAAACCTGTTCTTCTTACGCATCAAATAAAAGCTAATTTTATCCTCAAGCATTTCCCGGTTCTCCGCTCATTGCAGCACACAGACCTTTTATAATATTTGGTGTAAACGGAATCAGACACGGGTTATCAATTCTATTTTTCACACCATCAATGTTATCATACCAATAATCGCATTCAAGATATGGCATATATTTCCCATCCACACAATAAATTTTACTCCCTTTATACTCTTCCACAAAATATCGCTCTTCATTTATCCTTTTACACTCTTCGGAACATACTGGTCTGTTAATTAATCTGTCAACCGTATAAGCCCCATCATCTGATGTTAGTTTCGTACACTTTCCAAACAATGTTGTCTTAGGACATTTGACAAAATTTTTAATTTCAAAATTGTCATATTCTTTTCCGCAAACAGGACATTTCCATTTCATTTTTCATTTCCTACTCTTCTATATACGGGTTGTTTTTTAATCTATAATCACAACCTTTAGCTAATAAAAATTGTTCCCATTTCCACAAATCTCCATTTGCCAACGAGAAATCTGCTATTATATTGCTTTCTGTAAGTGTAATTTCATCTGTAATCTCAGTGTCTTCGTCTTCTCCAACATCCCAAATCGTAGTAATATCTACTGTAATTTCATTATGTTTTTTATTCTTTTGTGTATTATCAACTTTAACAGGATGAAATATATCATTGATAATAAATTTAATTTCTTCATCTGTTAAGCTAAGAAACTCTCTATATTGTAACATATATTTTCACCTCAAATAACAAAACCTAAAATTTTCGTTACTCATCAAGTCCACAAACTGCATTATGATCATATTTCTGCTCACATAATCTGACTGTTTTTCCTAAATCGGAAAATTTATTATAATAAACTGGGCAGCAACATGCTTGATGAAAAAATCCATCATTTCCATATGAAATAATTTTCTCTCTGAACCATCTTGCTTTTCCATAATTTCTATCATACATTTTAAATTCAATTAGTTTTCCAATTTCAGCCCACTCCGGTACATCAATAACCAAATAATTACCTCCACATAAAACTTAGATTTCATCACGTTCGTATTTTTCAATTGTATTTTCACAACCACAATCTTTGCACAAAAATAATTGACTTCCATCTGTTAAAATTCCATTGTATTTTTGTTTAGTCCAATTTTTACAATCTACACAGTATAAATCTATAATATCTCCCGATTTAATTTTTTCCACCATAATTCATAATACCCTCTTTAATTTTCCGTTAAACTATCTATCTTATTTACGTTCTTATAAAGCTGTAGTAATATTTCTCCATCAATCGGAGCAACCGCTTCATCCAGTAACCCATTTGCCTGTTTGAATTCTTTAGACCATGTATCAATCCCGGATTTTTCGCACCAATTAAGTATTTCACATCTTATGTCTTGCGCTTTCCTTATTGCTTCATTTTGTTGTTTAATTTTATTTTGAATATATTTTGGCAATTCCATAATTCACTTCTCCATAATCTCCACTTTTCTACAATTCAACTGGATTTTCCAACTCAATCAACTCATCTCTACTCTCCACCAAAGCAGCTTGAGCAATACTATTAATCTTATTCTGACAAAACGCTTCAATTTCGCCCTTTACCTCTAATGCTGTCTTATCCATTTGTTCGTCAAACTGTTCAACACAAAAATCTAAATTACTTCCAATATTATATTTTACTTGTTGCAATTTAGATATTATTTCTTTTCTATCTTTTACACCTAAACTCTTTTTATCGTCTAATGATTTTTGAATTTCATTTATCTGATCCTGCACATGTTCCATTGCTTTTAAAATAGTGTCCGAAAACTCATTTCTAAACTGCTCTCTCTTTAAATTATTCTCTTTGATATATGGAATCTTTCCATCTTTTTCTGTAAATCGAATCGTACACGGAACTCCATCACCAACATTCAATGCAGAAATACATTCAGCAAATTGCGAATAACTCATTTCTATTTCTGTTATCAGTCCACTTCCATAATACCAATCATTGTGCAAATGTCTATTCTGTTCTCCATGCTTTAATCGCATAACGATTCTATCATTATGCTTAATACTACTACCAAACAATGTGTTCTCTCCGCCACTTATTCTTGAAAACCCAATCATTCCAAACGCTGGATGTTTAAAGACTTCTCTTTCCATAGAAGTTCCCTGTCGATCTACTATTCTTTCAACTTCTTTATATTCTACCATAATAATTTTCCTCCTATTTTATTATAATCTCTCTATAATAAAATTACATTGCGGACTCACGCCTATACTTCTCATCCAATCTTCTGCTGTTTGGCAACATCCTTTATGAAACATATACTCAGGATTATTTTCATATTCTTCATCTGATTCTCCATAAAATCTATCGCAAGCGGTGTCATAATCTTTTTCATATTCCATCATCATTTTTTATGTTCAATATAAGTAAGCATTAAATTTTCAATAACATTTTTTGTAATTTCCATAAACAACCTCCAATTATTCTCCTTATAAAATCAATCTTTTATTCATCTTCACTTTCAAGAAATTCTATCATTCCACATATAGTTATATCTTTAATTCTTCCATTCATTTATATTATTTACAATCGTTTTAAATTTTTCAATTTTCTTCATTGTTATTCCTTCCTAAATTCTTATGACCATCTGTAATTGCATTGTGAAATTCAAATTCCCTTCCACAAACTGTACATTTTCTTATTTTCATAATCATTCTCCATGAACTACATATTCAAAATCATAGATCATGATAGATTCATCCTTTTCTTATTTAAAACATAAAGATATATTACAATTACAACTTAATCATTTATTAATTTGTATATAAAATATATAATATAACAAACAATTAATCCCGGTAAAAACATATAACATACCACCTTTTTTCTTTTAATCTTACCATATTTTTTTATACACTTCCAATAATTCTCTTTCTATTTTCCCAAAGATACAAGGATTGAAGATTTTAAGAAGAAAAACGGACGCACCCCGTCACTGCCCCAATCGCAATCGCTGCAGTCCACGCCACCACCGCCGCGGACAATCCGAACACAAGAGGTGTCTCCACGGCTTGTTGTCTGATTCGGCGTAGATAACCACTGCCAATTATTAACTAATCCAATACCTTTTGTATACTTTCTGTATTCGTCAAAAGTCATTGCTGCCACTTTATCATTTGTATACCCATAATCGTCAAATCCATCCATAGAAGTCAGATCAACTTTATGTGGAATAATATTTTTTGAACAAAATTTCCGTTCCAATTCTGTTAAATAAGATCCATTGAGATATCCTCTCAAATCAGATTCTGCCCAATTATTATTTCTCCCAAATTTCATTTTATTTTTCAATAAATTTGCTTTTACAACGGCGGCAACTCCACATTCAAACAACTCACACAATATATACTCTTCTCCGTCTTCATCAAAGAAATGTTCATACTGTTTCAGTTCTGAAAGTTCTTTCTTATTGTTATGTACAGTATCAATTAGAATCTGAATACCGTTGTCTTTTTCGTTGATTGTTACATTTACATTATTCCCTGCATTGTTAATTACATTAATATTATTCATAATATTTTCTCCTTTTTACCTTTCAATTATTCTATCTGCATAACGGTTAAGAAACTCTTCCGCCAAATACATATCAAGCTGCCAAAAATTTTTCTTGATTTTCCCAAAAGTATCCCCTGTAATCAAGTACAACTTGTCTGTTATCCTCTGATTCCTTAGAGCAATTAAACAGTTTCCATATTGTCCGAGATATCGTGGATAATTATTACAATCTAGTTCTTCTTTATTACTAATATTGCAAGTGTGTATTTTCCCATCTACATTGTTTACATAAAAAACATAAGCTATATCTTTTAATTCGTCTTTCACAATCTCACCTCTTTTTTTATTTATATTCTCATAAGAAATGTGAATTTTATCTATTACTATTTAATAGTTTTATTCTTGTCTTATACATTTCCAAGCTGATCTTTCCGGCACACCGCTCACATAAATCAAGACCTAAATTCCGACAGTTAATATCTGTAAAAGGTTCTCCGTAATTTAATTTTCCAAAACGATAATATTCTCTTTCAATTCCGAAGATATCTTTCTTTTTTACTTTTGGAATTTCTTCTCCGCAGCAATCACAAATTATCTTTTCTACTTTCATTCTCAATTACCTTTCTATAAAATACGAGTTTCAACTTAATCTTCTAAAAATCTAAAGCTAAAAGGTTTTGAATGGCTAATAAAGATTCTGTCTCCTATTTTATATTTATAACTATAATCTTCTTCCATATCTGTTATCTTGATTGTCCATCCAAGATCATCTACGCCTTCAATAACTCCCCATTTTTTATAAGTATCCCCAGGATAAAGCTAAACCTCTTTTCCAATGTATTCATCTTTGTTATACTTCATATTTTTCACCTCGTATACAATGTTTTAAAGTCAATTTGTTCAAATAAATCTTTAGAAAAATTATCTATCTCTTCTGATCGTTCGCACTTCTTGCAATACTCGTCCACATCATCAAAATAATCATCTTCTGTTTCCAAGTACCAACCTTCCCATTCTCCATCTACAAACATCTGTAATCCACCCACATTACAAAAATCTGGTTTAATATTGTTCTGAAGCTGAAACATATCATATGCAGCCAACAAATCCATTACTTTCTTACCCTCTTCTACACTCTTTACCGGGATGTAAAATCTATTACTTGATCCAACTTGCGGAATCCACCATACTCTTAATTTATTATTCAAATTCTTTAAATTAAACTCAATACATTTTTGTCCCTGAAACATTGTCACTTCAAACCAATTAATTTCTAATTTTTTATCGTCATTTGTTAATTCATTTAATGACAAATATTTTGTTCCACCATCCTTGTGCATCATCACATATTTTATATTCCTGATTCTATTTAAAATATCTGCTATTGTAATTGTTTTTTCGACATTGACATTTTCTCCCTTTTAAATAACGTTAGCTCTTATACTATCTTCTCCAAATTTTCTTATCTGCACTATAAAATTCTCTGTTATATCCCTACGCATTACTCCAAGTCAAATCCAAAGTGACAATATCCAGTAACTTCCGAAATATAATCAGCAATTTCTTCTTCATATTCATCTATGTCTGTATCTTCGTCAATAAGATATTCTGGTATTTCTATCTCTTTGGGCAAGTCTCGTAATAATTCTAAATCTCCATCTGTATCCCATTTAATATTAACTGCTTTCATTGTAACTCCTCCTAGTATTTACTTTTCAATTATAATAAATCCTGATTTTTTCAGTTCTTTAACATCCTACTCCGGTTTATTTACGTCATACCACTGTAAATTCTCGCTTTTACATTCTTCGAGTCTCACAAGTCAATCGTTTTTGCGTATTCATACAAAGCTTCTTCGCCTCGTTTCCTGACAATATAGCTTAACACCACATACCAATCTTTTAACTGTATATCATACTTTCTATTCCTCATAATACAAAAAGCTCGTTGAATACATAAGTCTTTTTCCGCATCTCCTACATATCCCATCATTGTTATCTCCTTATTTTTCATTAACTCTACTTTCTGATGTACTTTCAAATACATTTTCAATATAGTCAAACACTCCATAAAACTCTTTATCTACAAATACACCAACTCTTGTTCCTGAAAATCCACTGTAATCCATAAATGTGATTTTCTTTTTGACACCTGACTCGTCTAATACTTTTTGTATTCTTTCTATAATTTGTGACGGATGTACACCTGTTTTCATTTCCTCTTCTTCTACCCAGTAATTAGCGTTTACTTCTTTAATATAATCATCATCCATTTCAAACATAATCATTTCCTCCATTTCCCTAATAGCAAAATCACAAAATATACCCTGAAATAATGCAAAGTTACCACCATATTTCTTTGCTTCTTCTTCATTTAATTTGTAAATACCCCCAGTCACTTGATATA
>UMEI01027045.1_pt1 | contig 35643 bp, 25 predicted proteins | sample 1964711 | NCBI WGS metagenome assembly UMEI01 (sample SAMEA4836016, study PRJEB28245) | human gut metagenome | biome: gut microbiome; material: fecal sample | place: Denmark | collected 2008 | reverse complement strand
AAAGTGGTGTTACGGAATGTTATGATTGGGGAAGTCTGGATCTGTTCGGGGCAATCTAATATGGAAATGCCATTGGCTGGTTGGGGAAAAATTCAAAATTATCAAGATGAAATAGCTGCAGCTAATTATCCTGATATGAGACTTTTTCAAGTAAAAAAAGTAATAAGAAATACTCCTCAAAAAGATGTATTTACTGAAAATAATACAGGTTGGCAAGTTTGTTCTTCGAAGACAATCCCTGAGTTTTCTGCTGTTGCATATTTCTTTGGGCGTGATCTATTAAAAAATAGAAAGGTTCCGGTTGGACTTATCCATACATCATGGGGAGGTACTCCGGCTGAGTCATGGGTGAGTGCCGAATCATTGGAAACAATGCCTTATTTTAAGGATTATGTACGGCAATTGAAACAGGTCTCTCAAAATGATTTATCGTTATTTTATATCGGGCAGTTAAAAGAGTGGCAAAGAAAAGTAGAGGAAATAGACTTAGGATACGAAAAGCATTATGCAAAATGGGCATCTCCCGATTTTGATGATGTAAAATGGGAGGATATGCCGGTTCCGGGTTCTTGGGAAAATAGTGTGTTACCTGATTTTGACGGTGTTGTATGGGTGAGAAAAACAATAGAAATACCTTTACGATGGCAAGGAAAAGAACTGACTTTAAGATTAGGGGGCATAGACGATGATGATATAACATTTTTCAATGGAGAAGAAGTCGGTCATAGCGAAGGTTGGAATGTACAGCGAGAATACAATGTTCCGGCAGGTTTGGTAAAAGCGGGAAAAGCCGTTATTGCTGTGCGTATATCGGATATGGCTTTATCTGGAGGTTTTTATGGAGACCCTGTTACTTTACAATTGATGTTGAAAAACAGTGATTCCATATCTTTATCTGGAAACTGGAAATATCAAATCGGGCTTAAACAGTCTGAAATGCCTTTAAAACCAATTTCGCCTGTAGATAATCCAAAGTGTCCAACGACGTTATATAATGCAATGTTGTATCCCTTAGCCCCATTTGCATTCCAAGGAGTGATTTGGTATCAAGGAGAGGCGAATGCATCGATGGCAGAACAATACCGCACACTTTTCCCACTATTGATTGATGATTGGCGGTCTTTATGGAAACGAAATTTTCCATTTTATTTTGTTCAGTTGGCTGCATTCAATCCAGAGAGAACAGAACCGTACGATTCGGAATGGGCAGCTTTGCGTGAAGCTCAGTTAAATACATTACATTGGAATAATACGGGGATGGCAGTTGCAATGGATATAGGAAATGCTAAGGATATTCATCCTAAAAACAAACAGGAAGTGGGTCGACGGTTAGCATTGATTGCAAGAGCCAAAACTTATGGAGAAGATATTCCTTATTCGGGACCCGTATTTAAGGCGTATAGGATTGAAGATGATAAAATAAGGATTTCTTTTTCTCATGTTGAAGGAGGATTAAAAACTCCAAATGGGGAATCATTGAAAGGTTTTGCTATATGTGGTTCAGACCGTTGCTATTATTGGGCAGAAGCTCGTATAGAAGGAAATGAGATTGTTGTATTTTCTCCGAAAGTGCCTCGTCCCTATGCTGTTAGGTATGGTTGGGCTGATAATATTTCTTGTAATTTATATAATGGAGCAGGATTGCCTGCTTCACCGTTCAGAACAGATAGCCGATATTGAGAATGAAAAATAAGTGGTTGTGTGTGAATCCAAAAAAGGGGCTGCCTAAAAGTAGCCCCTTACTGTTCCTTACAGTTTAAGGTTCGAAGCTGTAAATTATCCTCATTCCTCGATAGAAAAAGTAATAATCTCAAATTTTGTAAATAGTATTTTTTTGTAGACTTACAAAATATGAGTTAAAAAAACAAGAAGCGGGTCTTTTAAACTGCTTTTTTCATCTGTTATGAGAACAAACATGTCCTTCGTGATGATGGCAACTTTTTCCAGAATCGAAAATAAATCCTGAAAGATACTGTTTTACAACTTCTTTAATATCACCTTTACATCCACGTATAACCTCTATATGATGTGAGTTAAGCATATTTTTTGCTCCCTCTCCCATATTTCCGGCGAGCATAAGAGTGATACCTTTTTCTTCAAGAATAGATGCAATGTCCGATTTGCATCCACAACCTTCAGGTGAAGCAAGATATTCTTTTTCGATTATTTGTTTTTGATTATCAATAGTAAATAATGTGTAGTGGTCACAATGCCCAAAATGGTCATCCACTTGTTCATCTCGAGTAGGAATTGCAATTTTTATCATTTAACTTCTCTTTTTAAAATCAATTGAACTTGATGTTTGTTATGTATACAAAGTTAGAGAAATTATTTTTATTACCTATTGGGGATGCTTTTTTCATTCCTAGCCCCAAAACAGTATTCCCAATATTCTTTAACCCACGTTGAAACGTATAATAAATTTACTGCCTTTCCCTAATTCACTTTCTACAGTCAAGGTTCCATTATGCGCTTCTACAAAATCTTTAGAAATAGATAGACCTAATCCACTACCTTGTACTTTAGTACCAGGTACTCGGAAGTATCGGTCAAAGATACTTTTATGATATCTTGGGTCTATACCTTTTCCGAAATCTTGTACATATATTTCTACTATATTGTTTTCCTGTTTAGCTCCTATAATAACTCTGCTGTTTTCTTTAGAATAACGTATAGCATTACTTAAAAGATTTGTGATAACCCAAGCGATCTTTTCACTATCGACAAATAATTTACTGATTTTTTCAGGGTATTCAACTTCTATTTGGCACCCAAATTTCTCTGCTTGTACGCGGTTGGCATTTATTGCATAATTGATTAGTTCGATAGGCTTAGTGATTTTAGGCATTAATTGTAATTTACCAGCTTCGACTTGCGTCATATTCAATAATTCTCCTGTGATATTTAATAACCGCTCACTATTTTCTTTTATACTCCTTGAAAGTTGTTCTTGCTCTTCATTTAGATTGCCTATACGTTTATCTTCGAGGAGTTGTAGACTCATCATAATAGCAGATATTGGAGTTTTCAGTTCATGGGATATGGTAGAGATAAAAGTTGTCTTGGCCGAATCTAATTCTTTAAACTCTGTAATATTTTTTAATAAAATAACATCTCCAATACTTTTGGCTGAAGATTCTCCTGTTTCTACATAACGAATAGGAATATAGCGCACTTGGAAATAACTTTCTTTATTGTCTGCATATATTTTTAAGGGTTCTTTTTTTTCATCAGGAGATACTAGCTCTCGGATTAGTCTTCTCAACAAATCATTTTTCAGTGCAAGTTCTTCTGCCGATTGGCGTATAACATTTTCTCTTTTTAAATTTAGAATTCCAAGAGCTTCGTCATTTATGAAAAGAATTTCACGATTAGTGTTTAGGCCGATAATGGGTTCATTTATACTATTGACAATAGCTTCAAGATATTTTTTTGTAGATAATATATCTGCTAATGTACTCGATCTGTATTCAGCAAGACGCTCAGCCATTCGATTGAAACTTTCGGCGACGTCATTGAACTCTTCATTTCCTTTTAGATTGAGTCTTTTTTCATAATTTCGGTTGGCTATTTCCATAATTCCATTAGTAAGTTCTTTGATAGGACGTTCGATAGATTTAGGTAGCCAGATTAGTAGCCCTAACCCTACCAATACACAGAATCCTCCGACGATGGAAATCCATATTAATGCTCTTTGTAACCCTGGGCCTGCTGTAGGACTATCAGGATCTGTTGCTGTCAATATCTGTAAGTTTACGACTGATAAGGTTACCAGCAGTATAATCATACCGGCCAGCATTCCGATGCCAAATAATAATTTAGTTTTTATATTCATAAAATGATGTATTAAGCTTATGCTAATATAAGTAAATCTATATTGGCTTGTGCCAGAAAGTGAATAAATTTTTTATAATAGTGAATCTTGATATAAGCTTGAGGTAATTTAAATGCAGGTTGTCCCATGCAAATAGTTGTGATCTGTTTTTCTTTGCAAACCTTTATTATGCTTTCGGTTACGTGAGGTGACTGTACTTGAACTACTTCCCCTCCCAATTCTGTGACCAGTTTAAAATGATTTATTAGATGTCGTTGGCTGGCTAAAGATATTCTGTCTGGGCTTTCTTGGGGAGTTTGTACATAGAGAGCAACGAAAGATGCATTATAACGTGTTGCCAGTCGGGCTGTTTTACGGATGATTTTTCTTGGTGTTTTTTCATTAGAACTGATGCATGCCAAAAATTTTTCATGCCGAACTCCGACATTTGATATTACGACTTCATTTTCGACTTTTTTCTCAACTCGCAAAGCCACCTCTTTTAAGGCTAATTCTCTTAATTGGAGTATGTTTTCCGTTTTGAAGAAATTATTGAGAGCTGTTGCTATCTTTTCTGGTTTGTAAATCTTTCCGGCTTTTAAACGATTTATCAGTTCTTCTGCCGTGAGGTCTATATTAACAACTTCATCTGCTTCCTGTAATACACTGTCAGGTATTCTTTCCTTAACTTCTATTCCAGATATTCCTTGAACCTCTTCATTTAAGCTTTCTATGTGTTGAATATTGACAGCTGATATAACATTGATGCCGGCATCAAGTAATGCCATGACATCTTGCCATCTTTTCTTGTTAGCACTGCCTTCGACATTTGTGTGGGCCAATTCGTCAACAATGACAATTTCTGGATGGATACGTAGGATAGCTTCTAAATCCATTTCTTCCAATTCTTTCCCTTTATAAAAAATCTTTTTCCGGGGAATAATGGGAAGGCCTTCAAGTAGAGCTTCGGTTCCGGCTCTTTTGTGAGTTTCAATGTAACCAATTTGTACATCTACACCATTATCCAATAGATCATGGGCTTCTTGTAGCATACGATAACTTTTCCCTACTCCGGCAATCATTCCGATGTAGATTTTAAATTTTCCACGTCGTGATTTTTTTATCAATTCGAGGAAATGTTGAACGCTTTCTTCATTATTCATTCACTTCGTATTTTAAAGAGATATAACCGACGATGCAAATATATGCATCTATCGGTTATTTTTTATTATGAAAGACTATGGTTATGTGATTATTTTATTGTCACACCAAAAACAAAATGTACATCTTCTCTATTTGGATTCCAGATAACTTGAGTATAAATGGGTAATGAGAAATTTTTAGTAATAGGTAATACTTTAGTCGCCTTTAGAGAAACGTTGGTCACTGCGAAACCATCATTTTTATATTGTGCAGATTCCCATGGGCTAAGCCCTACATTGGCGATTAAATCTACCCCTTTAACAGAAAACGGATATCCAAATTCTATATATGTAGAGTATGCTCTTTTTCTATCTAAACCATTAGATTTTAATACATAATCGTTTCCTGCAAACATCGTATACCAAGAGATACTCAGTGGGAACTTTTCAACGGGTAATTGATAGGATAGAGCTCCTTCAAAAATATGGTCGGTACTATTATGGTTGAAATTGAAATAGTTATTTTTTCCATTTTCTCGGTCATTATATATTCCTGATTGTCCTGCCCACCAAAAATCTGCAACAGAAATGGTCAGTCCGGCGATACTGTAGGCTGCGGTAATATCTGCTTCTTTGTGTCCTTGACCTGTAAAGTCGACACTTCCCCATGCTGTAAGAGAAAATCCTTTTACACTTAAACCTAATGTTGGTTGTATGGCAGCTCCTGACTGATACATACCACGCCAGATGTAAGAACTTACTAAATCTCCGGCAACATTGAAATTAACACCTTTTGATTCTTCTTGAGAGAATGTTGTATTTGCTCCAAAAATGGAGAATGCACAAGCTAATGTGATAGATTTAATTATTGTTTTCATTTTTCTGCAATTATTGATTTATTTGCTTCATCAAGAGCCACGTTAAGTTTTAATACATTTATCTTTTCAGTACCAAAAAGGCTAAGAAAAGGTTTTTCAATATGTTTATTTACAATATCTTGAATATCAGATTCGTTCATTCCACGAGCTTTGGCGATACGTTTAATCTGTACATATGCACATTGGCGTGTAATGTTCGGGTCCAATCCGGAACCACTAGCTGTAACCATTTCTGCAGGTACATCCTTCCGATTGAGATATGGATGATGTATGAGGAAGGTATCTATTCGAGCTTCTACTTCAGCCAGGTATTCTTCATTTGTAGGACCTTTATTACTTCCACCTGAACCGTCTGCTGTATAATCGACCGCAGATGGACGTCCCCAGAAATAAATATCTTTTGTAAATTGTTGACCTACATTGGCTGCACCGACAACTTTACCGTTTAATGTAACCAGTTCGGCATTTCCTTTATTAGGTCCTGCTACAAGGGCAAATACCCATAGTATGAGGATATAGCATACTGAAAAGAATAAACAGAATGCAATAGTTATTTTTAATGATTTTAATAGTGTTTTCATTTTTGTTTAATTATTTTTTAGAAAAACAAACCGACAATCATGTCTATTAATTTTATTCCGATAAACGGAGCCAATATTCCACCGAATCCGTAAATCAATAAATTTCGGCGAAGTAAAGCAGATGCTCCAATTGGTTTATATTTTACTCCTTTTAAAGCTAAAGGTATCAGTATCGGAATGATAATAGCATTGAAGATAATAGCTGAAAGAATTGCGCTTTCAGGACTATGTAAGTGCATAATATTCAATGCTGCTAATTCAGGTATAGCTACCATGAATAAAGCGGGGACAATAGCGAAATATTTTGCAACGTCATTTGCGATTGAGAAGGTTGTCAATGTACCTCGGGTCATCAGTAATTGTTTGCCGATTTCAACAATTTCAATCAATTTGGTCGGGTCATTGTCTAAGTCGACCATATTACCTGCTTCTTTGGCAGCTTGAGTTCCACTGTTCATTGCTACACCGACATTTGCTTGAGCAAGAGCTGGAGCATCATTGGTTCCGTCTCCCATCATTGCAACTAATTTACCGGCTTCCTGCTCCCGTCGGATATAATTCATTTTATCTTCAGGTTTAGCTTCTGCAATGAAGTCATCAACACCAGCTTTCTCCGCAATATATTTTGCAGTTAACGGGTTATCACCGGTTACCATAACGGTTTTTACACCCATTTTACGAAGACGTTCGAAACGTTCTTGGATACCTGGTTTGATAATGTCTTGTAACTCTATTACTCCGGCAACTTGTTTGTCTACACAGACAACAAGGGGCGTTCCTCCATTACTTGAAATGGCTTGTACCAATTCTTCAGTTTCTTTCGGAAATTTATTCCCTGCGCTTTCCACTATTTTTCGAATGGCTTCGTATGCACCTTTTCGTATTTCTGTACCATCGGCTAAATCTATTCCACTGCATTTTGTTTCAGCAGAGAATTTTACCATGCGAGCCCCTGTTGTGTCTAAACTTCTCATGTGAAGATTACTTTCATGAGCCAGTTCGATAATTGATTTACCTTCGGGAGTATTATCAGAAACAGAAGATAACATGCAGCAACGGATAAATTCATGGAATTCCATGTCCATAGTTGGTGTACAGTAAAATTTAGTAGCTTTACGGTTACCTATCGTTATCGTTCCTGTTTTATCAAGTAATAAAGTATCTATATCCCCGGCAGTTTCAACAGCTTTTCCTGATTTAGTAATGACATTTGCTCTTAAAGCCCGATCCATACCTGCAATACCGATGGCTGATAAAAGCCCTCCAATTGTTGTAGGTATAAGACAAACAAAGAGAGAAATGAGTGATGCGATTGTTATAACTGTATGGCTGTAATCGGCAAAAGGCTTTAACGTAATACATACAATTATGAAAACTAATGTAAAACCGGCTAATAGTATAGTCAAGGCTATTTCATTTGGCGTTTTTTTACGAGATGCACCTTCGACAAGAGCAATCATTTTATCCAAAAAACTTTCTCCGGGTTGTGTTGTAACCAATACTTTAATTTGGTCGGACAAAACTTTTGTTCCACCGGTAACCGAACTTTTATCTCCGCCTGCTTCTCGTATTACTGGTGCGCTTTCTCCTGTAATGGCACTTTCATCTATTGATGCAAGACCTTCTATGATTTCACCGTCAGCAGGAATTACATCACCTGCTTCACAGACGAATATATCACCTTTTCGTAATTGAGAGCTGGTTACGACTTCTATTTTATCTTTAACTATTCGTTTTGCTGGAGTTTCTTCTCTTGTTTTTCTTAAACTGTCGGCTTGTGCCTTGCCTCGAGCTTCAGCAATAGCTTCAGCAAAATTGGCAAATAGTAGCGTAATGAATAGTATTATAAAAACGGATAGATTATATCCGAATGAGCCTTGTGAAGCATCGAAGAGTGAATAACCTGTGACCAATAACATGATTACTGTAGAGACCTCAACAGTAAACATGATGGGGTTTTTGATCATTACTTTCGGGTTCAGCTTGACAAAAGATTGTTTTAGGCTTTCTATAACTTGCTCCTTTGGAAATAAAGAAGCTGATGTATTTTCTTTCATATCTTTTTTTCTATTATAAACTAAAATGTTCAGCAATAGTACTTAGAGCATGTACCGGGAAGAATGATAAAGCAGCAATGATGAAAATAACAGCAAATGTCATTACACCGAATGTTACAGTATCTGTTTTTAATGTTCCGGCGCTTTCGGGTATAAATTTTTTCTCTGCGAGTAGACCAGCAATTGCTACCTGTCCGACAATAGGTATAAACCGACTAAGTATAAGTACAAGACCACAGGTATAGTTCCAGAACCAAGTATTATCACCTAATCCTTCAAATCCTGAGCCATTATTGGCAGCACAAGAGGTGTATTCGTATAACATTTCACTGAGGCCATGGAATCCTGGATTGTTTAGCCATCCACCTTCACTTTCGACGAATTCTGGATTATGAGCGTATAAATAGCTTGAAAGAGCTGTTCCTACTAAGATGACAAATGGATGGAGAAGAGCTACAATCGTAGCAATTTTCATTTCACGGGCTTCAACCTTTTTCCCTAAAAATTCAGGTGTTCGTCCTACCATTAAACCACTAATAAATACTGCAATGATAATGAATGTGTAATAATTCATCCAACCTACACCTACACCTCCAAACCATGTATTGATTTGCATGTTGAGCATTTCCATCATACCGGAAAGAGGCATCGTACTGTCATGCATACCATTTACAGAACCATTGGAAGTGACAGTGGTTACGATACTCCACAAAGCTGTACCTCCTGAACCGATTCGAATCTCTTTACCTTCCATTGCACCGTTTTCTTGAGCAATGCCCATGTCGTCGATTCGCGGGTTACCATTCATTTCCTGATAAGTATTAATCCCGACTCCGACAAGAAATGCGAATAACATAACTCCGTAAATGCTGTAAGCCAATTTTTTCCTTTTTAGATAAAATCCGAATGCCAAAACCATAGCCATTGGGATGATAAGGATAGACCAGCATTCCACCATATTGGTGAGATAAGTGGGATTTTCTAATGGATGAGAAGAGTTTACACCAAAATATCCACCACCATTTGTCCCTAATTGCTTAATAGGTACGATTGCTGCTGTAGGACCTTGGGATACAGTTTGTTCACCACCCTCTAAGGTCGGTATTGTCATTTTACCATCAAATCCCATTGGAGTTCCTTGTACGATAAGGATAAATCCGACGATAAGAGACAGAGGTAATAATATACGAGTACAGCTTCTTACTAAGAAATACCAGAAGTTCCCGATAGTCCGAGTTGTTTTAAGAGAGATGGATTTCATGATTCCCGCCATAGCTGCCATACCTGTCGCAGCTGTTATAAACTGGAAGAGCATGATGACAAAAAGTTGTGTAAAATAAGTCAATCCACTTTCTCCACTGTAATGTTGTAGGTTACAGTTTACCATGAAGCTGATACATGTATTAAATGCTTGGTCGGGAGTCTGTGGCCCATTACCATCCGGATTGAGAGGTAGTAGATGTTGGATGACCAATAACACCATTCCCCAAAGGAACCAGAATGCATTTAATATTAAAAGTGTCTTCAAGAATTTTTTCCATCCCATTTCTTCTTTGGGATCGATACCGCAAATTTTGTAAATAAAATTTTCAATCGGGGTCATGAAGTCAGACCAGCATTTTTCCCCTTTATAAACTTTAGCAATATATTTTCCTAGTGGATAGCTGAGTACCACCAACAGGATAATTTGAATTGCAATTCCTAATATTTCAGTATTCATTGTTTAGTTTGTCTTAATGAATTTTTAAAACTTTTCCGGTTTGATAAGTACATACATCATATAACCGAAAATGATTAACCCAATTATAAATAGTGCTGTGTACATTGTTACCTCCTTTTTTTAGATTTTCTCAAACCAGTCGACACATTTGTAAAAGAGCCAGAAACAGGCAAACCCGCTTAGCAGGCAAAAAATAAAGTTTAGTGTAATTTCCATTTCTTATTATTTTTAATTAATAAAATATTTACGCGGGCTTTTATGCCAAAAATATGCCAAAGATGAGTGTGATATTGTAATGTTTTGTTTATCAGTTGTATATGAAAAAGGTTGTAACAGTATCACTGTTACAACCTTTTCATTTTGGTAAAGTCTTGTTCTATTATGACAATATTTTGTATTCTTCTATTTTTCGATATAAAGTAGTTAAGCCGATTTTCAGCAATCTGGCAGTTTCGGTTTTGTTTCCTTTAGTATATTCTAATACTCGACTGATATGGCGCTTTTCCATTGCTGCAAGTTCAAAATCGGAGAACGTTTGCCCGTCATTTTGTTCATAATGGTTATTCTGAATTTCGAGAGGCAAGTCTTCTATGTCCAAAGAATTGCCGTTACAAACAATGAGGCTTCGTTCTATTGTGTTTCTAAGTTCTCTGATATTTCCCTTCCATGGTTGTTGTTTCAGTGCGTTGAGAAAATCTGGCTTTATTTCTTGTATGTTGCAAGATAGTTTTTTCGAAAAATTGTGGATAAAAGCTTCGGTCAGGAGTGGTATATCTTCTTTGCGATCACGCAGTGGCGGAAGATGTATTTGAAAAACAGATAATCGGTAGAACAAATCTTCTCTGAAATGATTTTCAGAAATTTCTGTTTTTAGATTTCGATTTGTTGCTGCTATAATACGTACATTGACTTTGGTTGGTTTTGTTTCTCCTATTTTTATATATTCTCCAGTTTCGAGTATTCTTAATAACTTAGCTTGTAGTTCGAAAGCCATTTCTCCTATTTCGTCTAAGAATATAGTCCCATTATCAGCTTCTTCGAATAATCCTTTTTTGTCTTTTAGTGCTCCGGTAAAAGACCCGGCTTTATGTCCGAACATTTCACTTTCAAGTAATTCTTTGCTGAATGAAGAGCAGTTAACTGCAACGAAATTCTTTTTTGCTCGCTTGCTATTCTGATGGATAGCTTGAGCAAATACCTCTTTTCCTGTGCCGGTTTCCCCTGTTAGCAATACGGGAACATCTGTGGATGCAACTTTTTGTGCTAAAGCAATAGCTTCTTTGATAGCCCGGGATTTTCCTAATATGGAGTCGAATGTGTATTTTTCTCCCGTACGTTTTTCTGAATTATGGCCTTGTTTGTTTAATAAGACTTTTTCAGTGGCCTTTGAGAGTAATGGAATGATTCTATTGTTATCGTCACCTTTGGTTATATAGTCGAATGCGCCGTTTTTAATGGCTTGCACTCCATCGGGAATATTACCGTGTGCTGTTAATAGTATAACTTCTGAGGTTGGAGAATTTTTCTTTATGATAGAAACTAAATCTACCCCGTTTCCGTCAGGCAAGAAAACATCACAAAGAATTACTTCGGGAGAGTGTAATTCTAATTGTTTTAGCCCAGATTTACAATCAGCAGCTTGGATAACTTCATATCCTTCGAGAGCAATTATACGCGACAATAATTGCCGGATCTGGTTTTCATCATCGATAATTAAAATTTTGCTCATCTGTTTTGATAAATGTAAAAATATTGAAACAGTATGATGCAAAAGTAAGCTTTTCCTTTAAATTTTAAAGAAAGTAATCGATATCTTTATCTCTGTTGGAGTGGATATTTTTGTTAATTTAATGATTTTTAATGAGATGTGATTATGCCTGAGGTTGTTCTATATAATGCTCTTTCATTACCATTTTTTTCCATTCAGGGTTTCTTTGTATATATTTGGCAACAAAAGGGCATAATGGGATAAGTCTTAAATTTTGTTTTTCAATATCTTGTAATGCTTTTTTTACTAACTGTGAGCCTACTCCTCTTCTTTCGAGAGCATAGGGGACTTCTGTATGAGTAAGATATATTTCTCCATTATTTGTCTTTATATATTCTATGCGGGGAACCAACCCTTCAATATGGAATTCATATTGATGTTTCTCTGTGTTGTCAGTCAATCCGTAGTCTTCGTTCATAATAATGAGTTTTAAAATAATCTTTTCTTATAATTTCAACATCTATTCAAAGGTTTTTGTTTAGAAAAAGTGTGAAGTTATTTAGAAGAAATGATGTAAAGTATGAGAAGACGTTTCCGGTATTATAATTTTTCGAGAGGCAATTATATTCAAGGGGGTGAATTCAAAACTCAATTTTTGAAAATAAGAACTTTCAATTTGAAATTTGAGTATTTTAAAAGACAAAAAATGGTCGTATCAATCTCCATTTTGAGGAATAATGATACGGCCATTTTTAGGTATTATAGTTACACTCTATAACTTTTCGGATTGTTCATTTTAGTTTTGACACACCTTCTTGAACGGATTCGCATAAATTAAAATTTGTAAGCAATGCCCCAAGAGAGCTGGTCCGTAATACCAAAATGAAACGTGTTGGCGCCATTAATTTCTCCATATCCAAGATACCCGATTCCTAAGTTGGTAGAAAGATGTTCGGTTAGTTCATATATAAGTTTAGGCTGTAACCCTACGGCCCAGTTCTCATCTCCAAAAATTATTTCTGCTTTTAAGGATGGAGCAAAGTAAAGTTTAGATATTATTGGAAGATAATAGCTGGCACCTACGCTGATTCCGAAATGACAATCGTCATTACCAGATAGGGATATGCCTGCCTCTATAGCCCAATGTTCACTAAGAAAAATATTTACTTCAGGAGCTATTTTGTAAGAGTTTATTCCTTCAATATTTGTGTAACTTACTTCACCTTCCAATTCGATATCTCCTTTTTTGTATTGGGCATTTGCACTCATTGCAATAATGCTCAGTAATAAGCATAGTAATGTAATCTTTTTCATTTTTTTGATTTTGATAAATATTTGGATTTATTTTCGGAGTGCAAAGTTAAGAAAAAACTTTTTCCGTTATACTCGAAAATTGTATGGAGTTTTTGGCCTTTATTTGTATTGGATTCTTTTGTAAAATATTTAATTGTTAGTGTAAATAAAGCGAGGATATCCTTTTTGAGATATCCTCGTTTTATTTTCCGATGTTTAAGGAAATGATATTGATGATATTACTGAAATCCGTTAGTTGCAACTTCCTTATTTATTTTTTTGACTAGCCCCTGTAGTACGTTTCCAGGACCGATTTCAGTGAATGAATTGGCACCGTCGGCAATCATATTCAATACCGATTGAGTCCAACGTACAGGAGATGTTAGTTGAGCAACAAGATTTTCTTTAATAATATCAGGATTGGTTTCTGCTTTAGCATTTACATTTTGATAAACAGGGCATTTCGGTGCAAAGAATTGTGTTTTTTTGATAGCTTCGGCTAATTCTGTACGTGCAGGTTCCATAATAGGAGAATGGAATGCCCCGCCAACCTTAAGTTTTAGTGCACGTTTTGCTCCTGCTGCCAGCATTTTTTCACAAGCTTGATCGATACCGGTTTCACTTCCTGAAATAACGATTTGCCCTGGACAATTATAGTTGGCAGGAACGACGATTTCATCTTTTATGGAATTACAAATTTCTTCTACTTTTTCATCAGGTAATGCTAAAACAGCAGCCATGGTTGATGGTGTTTTTTCACAAGCTTTCTGCATAGCCATAGCACGAGCTGACACTAAACGTACACCGTCTTCAAATGATAAAGCTCCGGCTGCAACTAGTGCAGAGAATTCTCCCAGAGAATGGCCAGCAACCATATCTGGGCAGAAGTCAATACCCATTGTTTTTGCTAATATTACAGAATGTAGGAAGATGGCAGGTTGTGTAACCTTGGTTTGACGAAGGTCTTCATCTGTACCTTCAAACATTAAATCAGTAATACGGAAACCCAATATTTCGTTTGCTTTTTCAAACATTTCTTTCGCTTCTGGATGGTTTTCGTAAAGGTCTTTACCCATTCCTACAAATTGCGCTCCTTGTCCGGGAAATACAAATGCTTTCATATAAATCTATTTTTATTAAGTATTGTTGCATAAAAACGGCTACAAAGTTAATCTTTTTCAGAGGAAAAAGCAGTTTATTGCCAACAATATTTCTTACATTTGTAAACTGTTATAGTTTTGTTATTAATTAAAATAAGAAGAATAGTATGAAAACCCTTTTGTTTTTAAATCTGGGAACTGGAGAAATCATCATTATCGCTTTTGCAATTTTATTGCTTTTTGGAGGTAAGAAGATTCCTGAATTGATGAAAGGTTTAGGTAAAGGTATTAGAAGCTTTAAAGACGGCATGAAAGATGTTGAAAATCAAATTGATAAGGCCGTTAATGAACCTGACGAGAAAGAAAAATAATTTTTTTGTATATATGTTTATAGGCGTAGTTATTAAACTACGCCTTGTTCTTGTATTCTTATTTGATCGTTTTGCTTATGGTTGAGATGAACTTTTGGGATCATGTAGAGGCTTTACGTAAAGTCCTTTTCAGGTCTTTACTTGTTGTAGCTTTATTAGCAGGGTTATTTTTTTGTTTTATGACTGATATATTTGATCAAATTATATTGGCTCCTTGCTTTTCAGACTTTATATTATATCGTTTTATATGTAATTTGAGTCATTATATATCAGTATTACCTGATTTTTGTAATTCCGAGTTTCATGTCAATTTGATAAATATTCAGTTAGCTTCCCAGTTTTTTATTCATATGAGTACTTCTTTTTGGCTGGGATTGGTATTTGCGTTTCCATTTGTAATTTATCAGTTGTGGACATTCATTAGTCCGGCTCTTTATGAAAAAGAAAAGCAGAATGCCCGGTTTGCTTTTTTAGTAGGAAATGTCATGTTTTTTATTGGTGTTGCAGTCGGGTATTTTTTGGTATTTCCATTGACTTTACGTTTTTTAGCAGGATATCAGATCAGTACTATAATACCAAATCAGATTTCTCTTGATTCGTATATGGGTAATTTCCTTACTATGATTTTTATTATGGGGGTAGTTTTTGAATTACCTTTATTATCGTGGATATTATCTAACATAGGGCTTTTGACTCGGTCATTTTTTAAAAGATATAGGAGATATGCTATAGTGGGACTATTAGTGCTGTCAGCAGTTATAACTCCATCAGGAGACCCTTTTACATTAATGGTTGTTTTCTTACCTATATATATGTTATATGAGATTAGTGCCTTATTTGTGAAAAAGGAACTACCTGAAGAAGACGATAATGATGATGATATAGAAGCAGAAATAGAAGAAGGAAAAGTTTAAATATTGTTAATTCGATGATTTTTTTATAGAAAAATATATGTTGTATAGCATAAATAATATATATTTGCACTGTGTTTTTCATAGTATTAGATTTAAGGTTAACGAAGATTGGTTGTCGTGAGACAACCTTTTCTTTTTTGTAAGTTTTTATGTCCGAATAAGAGTGTGATAAAAGAGTATTTATTTTTGTATTAAGAGCCGTAGTACTTTTTTGATACAATAAATTGAAGCTATGATGGCAATAGCTCCTCCGACATATCCGATATCGGAAATTGATAAATGAGAACAGACCATTCCTCCGATTAGTGCTCCACTACCAATACCGAGATTGTAGATTCCTGAATATATTGACATTGCTATTGTTGTAGCTTGGGGAGCAAATCGGATAACTTCAGCTTGGAATACGAGATTGAAGGCTGTGATAGCTATTCCCCAGAGGATACATAAAACTATAACGGCATAGTGATTGAAAGATGAAAGGTGTAATAAAATCAGAAAAGTGGCAATACCTGTGACGGCAAAACATATAAATGGGTAAGGATGTTTGTCGAAATAGCGAGAAAACAGAACACTTCCTATTATTCCGGAAATGCCGAAAGCTGTTAATGTCAAAGTTATCCAGTTATCTTTTAATCCGGCAACTTGGCCTAAAAATGGTTCTATGTAACTATACCCTGTATAATGTGCTGTTACAATAATAAAGGTCAGGCAATAAATACTGAGTAATACTGGATTATTAAGAATAGAAGGTAACATACGCAAAGTAATAGAGTTGCGGTTGGGAACCTTAGGAAAAATAATGACTAATAAGAGAAATATGGCAAAAGCGATAGCTGCAATGCAGAAAAATGTCATTCTCCAGCCTATGTGTAAGCCTATGATGCGGCCCAGTGGCAGACCTACTATCATGGCTATAGATGTCCCAGTCACAATCATACCGAGAGCCATGGAGCGATGCCCTTCAGGTGCTATATGAACGGCAAGAGGGGAGGCAATAGACCAGAAAACTGCATGAGAACAAGCGACGCCGATACGAGAAATCATTAAAGTTGCATATCCTATAGAAAGAGCCGAAAGTATGTGGCTTACAATAAATAAGATAGTTGTATAAAGCAGTAACTTGCGGTATTCCATTTTAGAGACGAGCAACATTAGAGGTAATGATGTCAGAGCGACGACCCATGCATATACAGAAATAAGTAAACCAGTATGAGCTTCAGTTATTTTTAAATCTGTAGCTATATCCGTAAGTAGCCCGATAGGTATAAATTCTGATGTATTGAATATAAATGCAGAAAAAGTTAAACATAGAAGGGGGAGCCATTCTCTCAGTGTAATATTCCTGTGATATATGTGCATTTAAGTTATTAATTTGTACGGATTTAAAAATACTTTATTTTAATAGAGGTAATTCGTTCATCATATTTTTGAGTTTGATGGCAATCCGGGGCATAGGTTCAGCTATAGTAAGTCCTACTAAGTCATGTTTAGAGGCAATATCGTTGATAATGCGAATGACTTCTTTTATTTTCATTCCATTAGCTTCGACACCAACACCTGCAATGATTTCAGCAGGATCTAACACATCTAAGTCAAAATGAATAACAACTTTAGATACACCGGTATTTTTTAGCCATTCTAGTATTGCCGAACTATTGTTCCTTACTTCATCAGGAGATAAACTTTTTATTTTTAGTTCTTCTTGGCGTTCTTTCATTCCTTTATCCCATGAACGAAGGCCAACAATTAAAGTTTTTGAAATATCAAATTTCTCTGGTAATAAATTTATTATTTTTTTATCTCCCATGCCTAGACAGGCAGTTAAGGCCATAGCATGATAACCGGTGTATTCATCGTATGGAAGCGTTATGTCTGGATGAGCGTCTATCCAAATAATAGCTATATCATTTTGATATTTTTTTGCCAGATATGTGAAGGGAACAACACTGACTGAACAATCACCTCCGAGAGTAACAATTTTGTCGGGGTTGTTTTCTTTAATTGTATCAAGAGCTGATTTTGTCTGGTTTAGAATAACTTGATAAGAGTTGATTCCATTTTCAATTTTTCTATCCTTTATATCTAAGGATATTGGTATTTCAATAATTTCCTGATTAGTTTCTGGTGCCAGCATATTCAAAAGTTTTGCACCTAAATAATATCCTTTTGAAGCATCATTAGCTGGGATATCAGGCATCCAGTGGGAAATGACACCTCCTTGCCATTGTGGATAAATTAGTCGAATTATAGATGGTTTATTTTTCATATTCTGACAATATATAAATAATCTTTTTGGTATTGCAAAAGTAGATAGAATCTGATTCTTTTATAACAAAGACCGAAAAATTATTTATGTGTTTAATCAAAAAATTTGATGATATGAAAAATATATTTTTATAAGATTAAGACTACTTACTATGTTATAATACAGTACAAAATAATTTTATAATGCGAAAATGGAAAAGTCATAATAAATTTTTCATTTTTTAGCCTGTTTACGGTACTTGTAATGATATTGTTATAAAATATTAGCTCATTGGAAGTACTAAGGTAGTTGAGGGTTTTATTAAGTATACTATTATTGGGTATTCGAATTACATGGAAAATTAGTGAGCTTCTTTTACCGATAAATATGTCAAGAATTAGAGAAGAGTGTATTTTTAGATATTTTTTTACATAGCATTCATTATTTATTTACAGTTTGGGAGATAAAAATTGTATTTGATTATCAGTCTAAAACTTATTAGGTTTAGTTTGTGACGCTATTTCTAAGCCTTACCATGTTTTTAGTTACGATGTTCCATAATGTAGAAAAAGTATCATATTTATCATCACAAAATCTTTCTGTTTCATGATTATATTGTATAGTGGAGTTAATCTTATTTGAAGTAAAGGCATACCTTACTTCATTTTCCTTGCTATAATCTTTTTGTATTGGTATAAAATAATAATTTTAAGTAGAATTTTTTCGATGTCTTCGTTATGCCTCTTATGATAGAGGAGTCTATGTATTTATCAAGGTATTATTCTTAATAAGATTTAGAAATGAATAATGTTTTGAAAACTCTGATAAAATTTAATTTCTTTTTAAACAGATGTTTTATAAATAAACTGCACCCCAAAAAGTTAAACATGAAGTTTTTGAAATGCAGTTTATTTATAAGTTTATATTAAAATTTCCATCCTAAAGCAAGTTGGAATACACTATTTTTAGGGTCAGAATCTTTAATTGCTTTTGTGGCACTAATAGTATAACGGAATCCTGCGGTCAGTCCCATTTCGGTTTCGTATCCAAGTCCTACCCCAATAGCGAAATCACAAACGTTTGTAGCGTCTTTAATGCTGTAACTTACGTCACCTATTTTACTTTTTCCGACAACTCGAAAACCAAGTTGAGGACCAAGTTCCAGATTTAGGCCTTTCCACAGGTACCCTTTTACCATAACAGGGATTTGTATATAATCTAATTTGGCTGCCACCTCGTTATATTTGCCTCCTTGCATGGCATATTGTAGTTCTGGTTGAAGTGCTACATAATCATTGAAGCGAATATTGGCAAACCCTCCGATTACAAGACCGGGACGAACATGGTATGATGTTTCTGTCAAATTTGCGAGAGAAAGTCCTGCTTTAACTCCGAATCCAATTTCTTGACTGAAAGAATAAATGGCCGTAAGAAATACCATTGTTGTTGTGAGTACAAATTTTTTCATATTTCTTTATTTTGTGTCTTGGGAGGCAGCGAGACAGATTCATTTATAAAATATGACCTCCACAACACTTCTGTTGCATATTTTATTATGCAAAATAAATGTATTGTATTTATTGTGTCAATGTCAATTTCTCTGTTTTTATGTTCTTTTTTAATGTTTTTTGTAAAAATGCTTTAGATTGAAATTTTTTGATTTGCTAAATAATTCTTTTATCTATGATTTATATAGAAAATCCCTGCGAGTATGAGTTGTATGTGTTGCAGGGATTTTCATAATTAGAGATTGTATGATAAATATGTGTTTATAATGACCAGTCAGAAGGTGTACATTGTTTCTTTACACTTTCAGGAATTACAGGGAAGAATTTTATACCGGTCAACTGTTCTATTTCGGTTACAGATTTGCAATAGTTCTTTAAGAGGCTGGCATCATTTTCTATAGCTTTGTGTTCGAGCCAAAAACCGATGGCTTTCAGCTCATTTGCCGAACATTCTGGTATGGGTTTTCCGGAAGAACCACTTCTGGTGCGTAGTATGACTTTGAAATAATGAGTTGGGACCGGACAGTCTTTTGAGACTTGACTCTCATTATTACCGTTACAGCCATCCCTTGTCGTTGTATAGTTGTTTCCGAAGTAGCAACCTGTAACAACGTAAAGAGTATCATTACAAATATTATCTCTGATTTTTCCTTCTAATGTACCCCAGATACCTCCATTAAAGTCTCCTGATTGGGGGGTCATGTTGGACGCGTAGAATGTCTGATTATTTAATTCATCATTTGCCGTACGGTCAGCCGACGGAATTTGATGTCCTCTGGAATAATTTCGATAAAATGTTAGTCCATCTGTTCCATATAATTTAGGTTGATATTGTTCTTCTATTAAAGGATCAGCGGCCCAAGCTTCAGTTCTTCCACTTCCTCCCCGATAGGACGAATGTAATGGATATGCAACCCAATGTGCAGCATGCATGTTCTTATCGAAACACATCGTATAATTTCGAACTTTTCGATTATTTAGGATTGCAGAATGAGAGATATATTGATAATTATTTATAGTAAGATTTAATTGGGGTAATTCTACCAATGGATACTGTGTTACATTACCGAAATCAATAATATTTGTAGATGTGGTACCCGAGGACAGTTTGACGTCGTCAACACGTATTTGGTTAGAAACGGTTGTTTGAAAACGAAAATATAAAGTTGAAGCTTCTTGTTTTAATGAAAAAGAAACAGTGGCTAAATCCCATTCTTTACTATTATCTCTGCTATATGTCAGAGGTATCCAAGATATTCCGTCTTTACTTATTGATATAGTTAGATGAGAAAAATTGAACGCATTGGCTTCTTGACAGCCAAATGTAAATAAGAAGTCTTTTTGGTTGTTCGGGATGGTGATATTTTCTATAATAAAATAACTGTTTGCCGATGAGAAATAAAGATTATTTGCTCCGGAGGCTTGTCCTCTATAAGCGTTTGTAGGATTAAAGTTAGAGAACCAATCGTTTCTGACACTTAAATTTATAAAAGAATAGGTAACAGTTCCACTCCCTTCTCCATTTTTATTATCCCAGCCATTGAATTGGTCAAGATATGGCCAATAGGAGCCATTATAAGTTTTGGTGGCAATTTCTTTATCAAAGTTATTACTATAATATATTGTTGTATTGATATTATTTTTTCGTTTGACAGTAATTTCTTTTGATATAACATTTTTAGGAGTTTTTGCCTTAGTTGTGATAGTCAGTTTATAATTTTCACCTGAAGGCAAGTCTTTTATTGTAATTTTATCTTCTCCGGCATCTCCGGCATTTTTATCTATTTTTAGAGATTGATGGCTGGTTGTTGCTTCCCAAGGATAATTACTTTTGATGGTAATTACATTTTTACTGGCATCCGATTCATTGAATGTCAATACAACATGTGATACGTTTAGAAATGCATCTTCTTCGTTTATGGGCTCGTCATTTTCATTGGAATCAGAGCACCCAGACATAACAGATGATAAAAATACCAAGAATGAAACGTAAAAGAACAGATTTTTCATGAAATTCTTTATTAAAATATAAATGCAAATTAAGGTTCTAAAACTATATGTAGGACTATCAATGCGTCAAATTAATCATTCAAATTATCAAAAATGTTTATTTTGATAATTTGAATGTTGTAGAATATGAATGTAGAATATAAAGATTTTATATCTGTTTTTTTTAGAATGGATAACCGATTGCTAAGTGAAATCCTAAACTGTTCTTGAAACTTGACATATTATAATAGTGTGGTTTATCGGGATTTTCATATGGAGCATGTAACCCGATTCCTAAATCAGCTCGGAGTACAATATAACTTATATCATAACGTAATCCGAAACCTGTACCTAAGGCGATATCTTTTCCGAAAGTTTTTAATTCCAGCTTTCCACCAGGTCTTTGCGGGTCATTTTTCAGTAACCAGATGTTTCCGGCATCCATGAAAATTGCACCATGAAGGCTACCCATAATTTTGAAGCGGAACTCGACATTGGCTTCGAGTTTGAAGTCTCCGGTCTGGTCAAAATATCCATTGGCTTTATTGGCATCAGGCCTATAGCTTCCAGGACCGAGAGAGCGGATTGTAAATGCTCGTATGCTATTTGCTCCTCCTATATAGAATTGTTCACTATATGGCATTACTTTAGAATTGCCATATGCATGTCCAGCTCCTACCATAAATCTGGATGCTAACCAGTTGTCTCCCCACAACCTGCGATAATATTTCAGTTCAGTCGTCCCCTTTACAAATTGGGAAAATTGATTTCCAAAAAGTTCTTTCTGGCCTTTTTTCCCTGCTAAATCCATGATTCCGGCTAAAATATTTCCTGCAGAAGTAGCGGATGTTTGCCAAAATATTCGATTATTTTGATTTTTTCCAAAACTTCGATCAAATGTGTAAGTGTATCCGGTTGTGGGAATAAATTGGTTTTTGAAACTCAGAGCGATAGCTTGGTTTTCTTCCAAAGTTTTATCGAATGAACTGGTCGTATTTAAAAGTTTGTTATATACCAATTTTATTGGAGTCAAAGTATGATAACTGGATGAAGAAGTTTGAAAATCATAATTGGCAGAAGCATTGAATGATAACATACGGAAATAATGCGGACGGTTCATTAAGTCAGCTCCCAATTGAAAATAAGTTTTTGCGCCATATTTCCTGTTGTGTTTGATAAAACGGGGTACTAATAAGCGTGGAAAAGTTAATGTACCGTTGATGCCTAATTCGTATGAGTTCAATAACGACGATTTAGCTCCTTTTACTTTTTTGCCGGTTTGCCATTCATATGAACCGTTAAGTTTTACGGACAGAATTTCTCCTGCCCCGAATAAATTTTTTTTGCTGACGCCAAAAGTCATGCCGGGTCCGATAAAGCTATTAGACTTAGAAGATACATCAACTTCAAATTCTGATTCGAGTGGGATGTCGAATGCAGCGTCAATGGCAACATTTAATGAATCAGATCCTTTTAATGAATCTATGGGGGTTACATTCAAATTTACAAAGCGAAATATATTTAGTTTGCTCAAATTTGTTTGACTTTGGTCTTGTTTTTCTACTGAATATATTTCTCCTGGTTGTAATGTTATATTACTGGGCAATACAAACTTTCGTAGATGCATTGGTTTTTGAAAGGTAACTTTCATATTCTTATAATGCAAGCTGTCTAGATTCCCTTTTCCGTTTGCACTTGCCAAAAATACATTAATGTCTCCTACTTTATAAGCTTTTAAAGCTTCTGCAGGAACTCCTTTTCCAATAATCATTTTTAAATTTATGCCAAAAGCTTTTTGCGTTGTATCAGCCAGATATTCAATATATTCAGGACGGAAGTAAAAATAACCATTGTTCCTTGCCAAAGTTGCGATGCGACTTCTTTCGGCAGATAAGGTGTCAATGTTATATTGTGAACCGACATGAAGAAGAGTATTTACTCGGCTACTGTCGATTAGTTGAGTAAGCGGGGTTGTCGGTTCTGGAAATGAAATACTGTCATAGAAAGATGGAGGAGGAACTATGACTTTATAACTGATTCTTGCCTTTTTTTTGTTCTTTTTATTATATATCAATTCATATTGAGTATGAGCACCGAAATAACCGAAATTGCTCAATATATCGTCAACTACTTTTACTCGCAATTCTGGATTTACATTGGATATTAACACAGGTTCTTTGGCAAATTTGTTATAAAACCAATGTTTAAAACCTTTTTCTTTTTTAGGAGGATTCATATGATTATAAACCCACAGACCAAAAGGAAACGGAGAACGAATATATGGACTGAAGAGGGGATTATTAGGTTTTACTGAAAGGGGAGACTTGATGGCCGATTTAACTTCTCCGGGAACTTTCATTCCATTAACCCCTTCTATTTCCATCTTTTTTACTCCAGTATATAAAACATCTCCTTCTGCCAAACGTTTAGTTGTAGAACAGCTGGTAAGTATGAAAAATAGTGATAGTAAAACTATATATATGTTGTAAAAGAGCTGTTTCATTTTTCAGTATTTTTAGATTTTCTTGAACTGATGCGGAATAGCTCACTTAATTTGAATAATTTTTTACGGACAACAAATCCAACTCCAGTTTGTGTTATTTCTCCTTCAAGAATACTTTCGTAACCTGTATGGTGGAAGAGTTTAATTAACATGTTTTCTCTTTTATCGAGCATATATTCCAAGGAAACATCATCAATGAGGTTTTCTTTTAAATTCTGATTGGTATTATCATCAGGGCTGAAACTGCCGCCGATAACAACTTTAAATCTGTCATTAAAAAGAGTTTTTGATACTTGGTAGGAGTAGTCGGTGTGAGTTCCTGTGCCTCCGGGAGTTCCATCGTCATAACTATCGATTCCAAAACTGACATCGATGTTTTTAAGGTTGTTTTGTGCCCATTGATTTAGCTCTTTTGTTATAAAGGAGTTTAGTGGATTACCCGTTGCAATTTTGGAAGATGAAGACCCTGGCCCCGAATATGTATTATATATAAGCAGGTTCATTGCTTGTGTAGCCCTTTGTTCTGCAGTTAGAGCCATAAGCTCATTTTGAATTGTCAGGTCTTGTGGTGCTGATACGTCAAATGTTATAGCTAAGTTTTCGAGCGAATTTTTTATATTAATACTGACATCGAATGTGACCGGACGACTTGTTTTATCATCTTCGGTAACATTGATACGGAGAGGGTCTATAGCTGTAATATTCATATTGGGGTCTGCTATATTTCCACTCCAGGAAACATAACTGCCTTGTTGGATATTAAAACTTTTCTCTGCAATGATAGGAGGGGAATAACGCACAGTCCCTCCTGTCAGCTCATATCGTCCGGTAAATCGGCTATCACCGAGTGAATTCATGGAATAGGACAGATTGCCTCCGCCTTGCAGGTTAATTCGATTTTTACCGTCGGCCGATAGATTAACAGCTAGTTTTACAGCACTGGCGATATTTACATTTACAAGTATATCCATCCCTCCGATACGGGATACAGGTATGGAGTCTTCTTCTACAACTGTAGTATCATTGAAAGAGACGAATGTAACCATATTTTGGGTTTCTTGTTTTATATCCAGAGGTGAATCTTGCATTACATAAGTTACATCTGTTCCGTTTAATAATCCGATATTGCCTCGCAATTTTAATTCGTCTACAGCTCCATTAACGGTTAAGTCAAGGTCAGAAAAAGCTTTTCCATAGACCATTGATTTATTATTCTTGGATACGTTAACTAATTGGAATTCTGTCGCAGTTATTGATAAATTGGTCAGAATGTGAGAAAATTCTTGAAAGTCGACATTTCCATTGATAACTAAAGGTTGTTTGTTAGGACCGTTTATAGAATACTTTTGGAATAATATTTGGTTGTCGACTATTTTAAGTTGATCTGATGAAAAGCCAAAGGATGTACCTATCATGGGGACATTTACAGATGTCGACATTAATTGCAAATATCCGTTGATGAGGGGTGAGTCTGTATTTCCTGTTATTTTCATATTTCCTTTTAGGCTCCCTTGTAATCCTGCCATTCCAGAGAGAAATGGATTTACGGCCTCAAGTGGAAGTGATGGTATATCGACAGTTACCCCAATAGAATTTTTGTTGTTTGTGTCGTAATTACCTGAAATGGTTAAAGCTTTGGTTTCGTTTATTATTAAATCTGCATTGACTTGTTGACTATTGATGGAATCGAGTTTATAATATACACCTAAATTGATGTCCCCGATTCTTTGTTTATTATAATTCATGTCGGAAATTCCGATAGAACCTTGTACATCTATTTGTTGTTGAGGGAGATATAAGTTCATATTTGTAGAGAAGATGCCTCCTAATGGTGGAGCAAAAGGAGAAACACTTAATAGAGATGCAATGTCTAATCCGTCTATTTTTATATTTAGTGCTCCTTTTTTATATATGTTTTTATCGGCGGGTCGAAGAATTATATTTTTGCCAGTTGCTTCCATTGTCAGGTCTGCATTCAAGCTATTGTCAAAAAAATATTCAATAAAGTTATTTTTATTGACGGTCCATGGTTCAAATCCGAGTATTGGGTCGGGTAAAAAAGAAATTCGTACTAAGCTATCTTGTAGCCATGCTTCATAACCAAAGTTGAATCCTTGTTCTCCTGAGCGATTCTTTTGTTTACATCTCATCAACATATGATTGCTCTCTATGTATCCAGACATTCCTACTTGTGCAGCTTGGTCTAAATTTCCTGGAACATTTCCGATATGTAAATGGTATACAATTTTAGAACTGTCACGTCCTTGACGTGCATACATGCGTATCGTATCAATTTGTATTCCGCTTTTGACAAGTTGGTCGATATCGGCTTTTATATGAAATGGGCGTTTTTCTGAAGATTCTACTTCAACTCCAGCCTGTTTAAAATCTATTCCTGCAGGTTCTAAAATAGATTTTAAAAAATTATTTTTGGATGCTTGAGCTGAAAAAGAGAATGGTGGAAGTTGCTGTTCTAGAGATGCAAGATTAAATTGCCATTCTTGCAGTTGTTTTTCCAATAATTGTTGGGTATTTTCAATTCCCTTTGTTAGTGTATCTATTCCTACCGGAGAGTCAAAACGAACAGATATATTATCGGCTGCAAATTTACCGTGAATGAAATTTTTGTCAATATTAGCGTTGAGGGTTATTTGTTTTAGTTTATTTTCTTTGGAATTCATTCTTAATATAAAGTCCTTGATATTGGCATTTGCTGAATACTTATCTTTTTGATCAGTTGATCCTTCAATATCAAGATGCATACCTATCGAAAGAGGTGAAGAAGAAAAATGCATTTTTTCTAAGTTTAATTGGTTGACAGGACCAGAAATATGGGCTTGAATGAGGTCAGGACTCAATACTCCATTTATTTTTAAGTCTATATCTAGAGCTTCAGTACTACAAGATAATGCCCCATTTAGTATTTGTTTGTTTAATGTGGCTTTCAGTTCTATATTCTCATAATTATACCCATTATATTCTGCTTGATTTATGTTTATTAAAGTATTGGTAAATGTTTTTTCTGAAAAAAAATCAAAGCCTTTTCCTTTAGCCTTAGCTTTGATGGAGAATAGACCGAGAGAGTCTTTAGGCAAAAAACTTTTTACAGAAAAAGAATCAATAAGTAAAGCCATATCATAGATTTCTCGTTCTGGATTTATAAGTCCAGAGACCGAAATTTTTCCATTATCTGTGATAAGGTACATATCTGGTCGATAGTTTTGTCCTGCGATGGATATTTGGCCGTTAAGCTTTATGTTGTTGGGAATTTTAATACGGTTTCGTAAAGCTGTATCAGGCAAAAGAGTTTTTACAAAATCTAAATGATTGAAATTTCCCTGCCATTTAAAATCACCGCTCATTTTTTCAGGTTGAGTGATAGAGTTTAGATTTCCGTTGCTGGTTAATACTGCATGTCCTGGAAAGTTTATGTTTATCTTTTTTATCTTTACTTTTCCTAAAGTTCCTATAATGTCAGCGTTTGCAATAAGTTTTTCCACAGGAAGTAGTTTTAGTTCCTTTTTTATAGAAGGATATAGAGCATAAATATCGGCAATACCTATTTGTGCATCTAATAGGAGAGATAAAGGTGTTGAGGGGGCCATTTCTGATATAGACATCCCCATATTAGCTTCAACTCGTATATCAGAAGTATATGTTTTCAGTGCAAATTTTTGTAAAGACAGTTGCACAGAATCCATAAAGAATATACCGTTACTCTGAATGATAGAAATGCCGGACCGTTCATTTAGAGACAAATGTTTGAGATTTGCTTCTATTTTACTACCCCGATTATATAAAGAATCGATTAGTATATCAATATTGTTGGCAGAGATGTAGTTTAGGTCTAATCCTGGTTTCGGTATATGATTAGGAAGTCCGTATGTAGCCTGATTGTTAGTTAATTTTATGTGATTAGCCTGTACAGTCCACGGGAGAGATGGTTTATCGGGTATATCGGACTGTGTTTTATCATATCGGGTTGTATCGGCCAAATATGAATATTGGCCTTGCTCTATCAGTAGCGAGTTTACGTCAATTGTTTGTTTTCCTAAATCAATAAGTCCTTGTTTAAGCAAGGCATTTTTGATTTTTACACGTAAGTCTGTTTGAGGCTCAGACATTTGCATTGTAAAAATTATGTCTGAAAGTGCAAGTTTTTGTACATCAAAAATCCATTTTATCGGAGTACTTTCTGATTTTAGTGTGTCAGGTTCGCTTTCTCCTAAAGAGAGATTAACCTGTCCTCCCTTTAATATTATTCTTGGAATTTTTACCTCTTCTGTAATTAAGTTTGCTGAGTTTACAGATAATATAAAATGTTGGATATCACCTGAAATATTGAATTGGGAAGTACTGTCTGAATAAAAGAATTGAGTATTTTTAAATGAAAATTGATTGACTTTTACTTGTTTCTTTAATAACGGTTTCAATGCAATATCCAGATGTAACTCTTCTGAGTGAAGAAGTGTATCTCCTTGTTCTGTAATTACCTGGCTATGTTCTATGACAAGGTCTAAAGGAAAAGAAAGCCTAATCTTTTCGATTGAAATTTGCATACCCATATTTGTTGAAATATATTCCGTTGCGATATTTTTTACCCAATTTTGTATTGTGGGGATATATAATAAGACCGGTAATGAGATAAGAATTGCCAGTATGCAAATAAGAAAAACAATAATATATTTAAATATTCTTTTCATAAAAATTTGAAACTCTCCGAGTATTGCATATTTAGTGCTAAATATACACAAACTTACTGAAATGGAAAAAACAATTTTCTATTTGTTATGCAACATCTGTTTATATATTTTAATAAACATCTTGTCTATAGTTTTGTTTAATAAAATAAGATGAATTTAAAATATAGATTTATGAAAAAATTGATATTTACGTTGGTTCTTGTATTAGGAATTGCTGTACCTCTAGTGATGGCAGGAGATAATAATAGTATTTCGTACGACCAGTTACCATCGGGTGCTCGTAATTTTATCGAAAAAATGTTCCCAGGAATAAAGGTTGTAAAATGTGAACGGGAAATGCCCTGGACCCGGTATGATGTAAAATTGGCAAATGGGTATGAACTCGAATTTGATAGGGTAGGACAATGGCTAGAGATTGAAGCGGAAACAACTCCATTTTCTCCCGTTTTGTTAAAGTTAATTCCTACAGAGGCTGTCAGTTATGTCAATACGCAACATCAGGGAAGTGATATAAAAAAAATAGAACGTAAGAAAAATGGTTATAAAGTAAAAGTAGATAACAAGCATGTATCTTCAAATATTCATTTTGATAAAAGTGGAAAATGGAAGAAAACCGAACATGATGATTAACTGAATTGTGTGTTTGAAAAAACATTATTTCTTCATTGAGAGAATGACTAGTCCTAAGTAACCGTTAGAGTTCTTTAGGACTAGTCATATTAGACCAAGGTTATCTTGAATTATTCATTTAAGGTTTTAATATGTTTTATCATATAGTAGTTGATTTTTAGAAGGAATTAAAGGCTTGTTTAAATTTTCTTCAATAATAATTTTATGGCTGCAAGTTTGGCCATATCCTTTGTTGGATCAAATGTTGATTCATGATGTCCACTGAGTCAGGTAGCGATTATTTTTCTTTTTGACACTTTGGTTATCGATAGTTTCAACCTTTAGTTCTATGGTTCTGATTATGTTTAATTTGTATAGAACTAATTATATTCAAACGTTTTCAAGGAAAGCTCTTTATAATAATAGAAATTAGGGAATTTCCTTTTTGGAAATTCTTTGTGCATGTGTGTACACTATTGATAACTTATCTTTGGCTAAATGAGAAATAGTATTGTAAATTATATTTATACTTTTTGACTTGCAAGGTCAATATTTTTGTTATATATTTATTTCCCATTTCTGTTAAATTAGTTTGTTCCATTTTTTAGTTTAGTTATTTTAAAGAAAACTATTATTGTGTGGTGTGGAGACAGAGAAGAGGCGCAGGAGATGATAATTATTTTGTACAATATAAAAAGGAAAAACTTAAACAATATCAATGAAAAATAAATGATTTATGGTAACACGAAGAGGCTTTTTGAAAACAGTGTCGATGGCGTCTGCAGGATTGGCGTTAGGAACCAATGATTTATTACATGCACAAACAGTTCCACCTAAAAAAGGAAGAGGAGACAAGGTGAAGATTGCTTATGTCGGTATTGGCAACCGTGGGGAGCAGATTATAGAAGAGTTTGCGCGTACAGGGATGGTTGCGGTAACGGTTTTATGTGATGTAGATATGGGAGCCAAGCATACGCAAAAAATAATGGCTAAATATCCGAAAGCCAAACGGTTCAGGGACTTTCGCCAAATGTTTGATAAAGCCAGTAACGAATTTGATGCCGTAGCGATTGCCACTCCCGATCATTCACATTTTCCGATCACAATGTTGGCTTTGGCATCTGGGAAGCACGTATATGTGGAGAAACCTCTGGCACGTACTTTTTATGAAGCAGAATTATTGATGCAGGCTGCTCTTAAACGTCCGAACTTAGTTACTCAAGTAGGAAATCAGGGACATTCTGAAGCAAATTATTTCCAGTTCAAGGCTTGGATGGATGCGGGAATTATTAAGGACGTTATTGCTATCACTGCCCACATGAATAGTTCGCGCCGTTGGCATGAATGGGATGCTAATATCCATAAGCTTCCTTCAGGACAGCAACTTCCGAAAGATTTGGATTGGGATACTTGGCTCGGAGTGACACCTTATCATGAATATAATGAAGATTATCATTTAGGGCAATGGCGCTGTTGGTATGATTTTGGTATGGGTGCATTGGGCGACTGGGGAGCGCACATCCTCGATACAGCTCACGAGTTCTTGGAACTGGGATTGCCTTATGAAATTACCATGCAATATGCAAATGGACATAATGACTATTTTTTCCCCTATTCTTCTACGATTCTCTTCCGTTTCCCGCAACGTAAAGGGATGCCTCCGGTAGATGTTACTTGGTATGACGGTTTGGATAATCTTCCTCCGCTTCCTGCTGGTTATGGTGTTTCGGGATTAGATCCGAATATTCCGGCAAGCAGTCAGGGAGATGTTTCGGAAACTAAATTAAATCCTGGAAAAATTATTTATACTAAGGATTTGATTTTTAAGGGTGCCAGTCATGGAAGTACTTTGTCTATCATTCCGGAGGAGAAGGCTAAAGAGATGGCAGACAAGTTGCCAGAGGTTCCTAAAAGTCCTTCCAATCACTTCGAGAATTTCTTGCTGGCATGTAACGGTATTGAAAAGGCACGCTCGCCTTTTGAAATCAATGGAGTTTTAAGTCAGGTATTTTCATTGGGGGTGGTGGCTCAACGACTCAATACACAACTATTCTTTGACAGTCGTACGAAACAGATTACGAATAATGAGTTTGCCAATGCAATGTTGGTAGGGCTTCCGCCCCGTAAAGGTTGGGATGAATTTTACAAATTATAAATAGAAGATATGAAGAAGAATATTATATTAACATTACTTTTCTTTTGTGTCGCATCTTTGGGTGCACAAGACTGGGAGCCTCTTTTTAATGGAAAAAACCTGAAAGGATGGAAGAGATTGAATGGTAAAGCTGAGTATAAAATTGTTGATGGCGCTATCGTCGGTGTATCCAAGAAAGGAACGCCCAATACCTTTTTGGCAACGACAAAGAATTATGGTGACTTTATCCTTGAATTTAGTTTCAAGGTGGACGATGATTTAAATTCCGGAGTACAGCTTCGCAGTGAAAGTAGGAAAGATTATAACAATGGTCGTGTACATGGTTATCAGTTTGAGATCGATCCTTCTACGCGCGCTTGGTCGGGAGGAATTTATGATGAGGCACGCAGAGGTTGGCTTTACCCTTTGACACTGAATCCATCAGCAAAAAGTGCTTTTAGAAATAACGCGTGGAATAGTGCCCGAATTGAAGCTGTTGGTAACTCGATCCGCACGTGGATAAACGGTATTCCTTGTGCTAATATCTGGGATGATAGGACTCCTGAGGGTTTTATTGCTTTGCAAGTACACGCTATTGAAAATGATAAAGATGAAGGAAAAACTGTTTGCTGGAAGGATATTCGTATTTGTACGACGGATGTAAAGCGCTATCAGACACCGCAAGAACACGTTGCACCGGAGATGAATATAATTGATAATACGATTTCTCCGTACGAAGCTAAAGATGGCTGGACATTGTTATGGGATGGCAAGACTACTGACGGCTGGAGAGGAGCTAAACTTTCTACTTTCCCCACAAAAGGCTGGGAAATAGAAAATGGTATTCTAAAAGTGATGAAGAGTGGTGGTGCAGAATCTGCTAATGGCGGTGATATTGTGACTGCTCGTAAGTACAAAAACTTTGTTTTGAAAGTGGATTTCAAGATTACAGAAGGTGCCAATAGCGGAATTAAATATTTTGTAAACCCCGATATGAATAAAGGGAAGGGTTCTGCTATCGGTTGTGAATTCCAGATTCTTGATGATGACAAGCATCCTGATGCAAAATTGGGTGTGAAAGGGAACAGAAAATTAGGTTCGTTGTATGACCTGATTCCAGCTCCTGAAAATAAACCTTTTAACAAGAACAAATTTAATACAGCCATCATTATCGTGAAAGGTGACCACGTGGAACATTGGTTAAACGGTATTAAACTAATCGAATATGAGCGTAACAATGATATGTGGGATGCATTGGTAGCATATAGTAAATATAAAGATTGGCCTAATTTTGGAAATTTGGAGGAAGGAAATATACTTCTCCAAGATCATGGGGATGAGGTGTGGTTCAAGAATGTAAAAATTAAAGAATTGAAATGAATAGATGTTGTCATTGTGAGGGCGAAATTTTTGATGTACCTTCCAAAAGTTAGACGGTTTAACATTATTAAGAGTCTCTATTAGATTGGGAAAAAAGCCCGGTACAATACCGAGCTTTTTTTCATTTGGTCCTATTATTTATCAAACAATATCATTACCATGTGCATATTAGGCTATGCGATATGATATAGGAAATTATCTCTTCGTTGAACATATCCGATATGGGAGAAAAATATATTTTCTTTTCCTTTATCTTGACTTCAGTTACGTCAGTCTTCCATTTCTGGTTTGGTACAGTTGCGACAAAGTCCCTGTTTGTGATATTAGGGCGGCTTTTTCTATTTCTCCCTTATATGGCTTGTACTTTGCTTTCTTACGTTTGCCATACAATTCCATCTCTGCCATAAGTTTCCGCACAGTCATATGATTAAGGATCATTCTATCATTACGTAGTTGTGAGATTTTCGACGATAACTATAGTGTTCTTTATGCTGGGTATATATTTTGTTGGTTGCCGATTTTGGCATCATCATAGCTATCATGTCCTTGCTTTAATATTTAAATGGTTTCCGCCCAATCTCCTCTTTGAGACGGACTTCTATTTTTTCCACTAAGGCTTTTATTTTTTTAGTAAAGCATTCTTTGCCTCCAACTCTTTGACACGATATTGCAGATGCTATAATTCGGTCATTTTTTTGAAGATTTCTTCTTTAGTCTTCCCATATAGTTTTACTTAGATGACCTCGATTATCGAGCTTAAGTGCTTTATACCAACATAGCGGTATTACTTGTGCTAGGTATTTAATGCTGATAAATCAATACAGTATTTTAATATTACATCTATCAAAGATAGATGTTTTTCTTCAATGCCCATAACTGCTTGAAGTTTGGTATCAGCATCTGTCCTGATATTTTACTTTTTTTTTAATGTTACAGGAGCATCGTGGCGATATAGCTCATGAAGGTTCATTAATAATTCCTTGTTAATACCATACTGAGTGTGGATATATGTATAACTATACCTTTCTTCTAATAATGCCATATATTTAAGGCGATCTAGATAACTGTGCTTTTTAAACGTAATAAGACCTTAAAAGTTTTTTGTCCAACTTTTGGAGGATATGTTATTATTATCAAATAAGCCATATTCATTGTTATACGCTGCGGATTGCTTACGCCACTTATATAAAGCGTTCTATGATGGTGCAGGAACGCTTTATATCTGACTTCTTTCTATACATATGCCGATGGATGTTATCTTATGTGGCTGAAAGTTGGGGAGAGAATTGCTGTTTATGATTAGCCGTATTTATGATGCATATTGATTGCAAAAGATAGCAAACTTTTATGATTTAAAAATTTATAGGCTCTTAAGTATTGTGGTGGATAATGTATTTTTATTTGTAAAGAGAATTAATTATGCAGAAGTGCATGTAAAAAAACATAAAATCTTTCTCTTTTTGTTAGTTAAATAAGAGTATCTATTTAAGGTTTGGTGAAAAGTGGAAAAGAAATTATTATAATCTTTAATTTAATTGTTACTTTCTGGCCTGGAATATATAAGTGTAGATAGACTTATTTATTCACCGGAAAACGCTCTGCCAATACCAATTAAGCGATCATACCGTTCTCCTGGGACACGATGATATACTTTGACCAAATATTCATTTTTGGTTTCATAAAAATTCCCTTCTATATTTGCAGGAGTTCCCTTAGTTGTCCCATGTGGGATGAAAAGATATTGATAATTGTAGGAACCCTGTTTTAGATATAATGCTTTTTCGTATTGTTTGGTCTCAAAATTATAAACCATTTTGTTTTGGTCGTTAAATTGTCCGTTGGTAAATTCTCCATCTATATATATGGTTCCGGGTATTAAAGCATTATCATAATCGAGTGTAAAATGTACGATGAAATAATCGGCTTCTACATCACTATTATCGGCATCACTTTGTCGTATGGTGAAATGTCCGTATTGGGTTTGGTCAAATACATAATTCCCTTGATTGCGAAGACGGTCAGGGAATAAATCAACATGGTAATATGGATCGAAGTATTGGATACTTTCCACATTTATTCCGGCATAGCGGGTGCTTACCATTTCGAATCTACGGTACTCATTTCCTGCTTCGAAAATGAGGTTGGGATTATGGGCGTATACTAATTCGTTTGATTTTACATATAAAGGGTGGTTTATTTGAGTTTGATTGTCGAGACGATTGTTTTGTGATATATATATTTTTAAATCAGTTTGGGGGTTTCTTATATTATAATTAGGATGTAAAATTGAAAATTCGAGTTGTTGATGAGATTTATTATAATCGATGTCTGTACGAGAAGTTATGGATATGGGTACTGTTACGCGGTTTTCAAATACGGAGAAGCAGACTTGTAAAAGAGGTTTTTCTGGTTGATTTTCTGGAAAAACGATCAGTACATAATTCCCTGATACTTTAAATCGTACAGACTCATTAGGTAATGTAATTGTGTAATGTACGTAATGTCGGAATGTGTTGAACGAAAGTTCACCTTCTTCTACTCTGTTTTGATTAAAACCATCAAGATATTCCATGACAGATAGATCTGAAGGTGTCCAGTTTGCGTTACAATGAACGATTTTGTATTCCAGATATTCACTTTCTTCAGCAAATTTATCAAAAGATACGATAAGTTGGTCGTCATTGTCAAGACGTATAACTGGGGGGAAATATGCTTTATCAAAAACTCGCGTACGTATTGTCTGTATAGAAGGATGTAATGCTTTAGTCTGATAAACGATAGCTCCCTTTGCAGGAAAGAAAACGGAAAAAGAGATTATGAAGGTGGTTATTATTTTAATTAGGGTACTCATTTATGTGGTTTTATATTTTGTATGTTTCTGAATACAAACATAATAAAATATTTGTAGAGGTTGAATAATCCTATTTGAATTTTCAAATTTTTCAGTGTATCATAGTAACACATTAATGTAAATTCTGAAAAAGCAATAAATCT
>UMEI01028034.1_pt1 | contig 36087 bp, 23 predicted proteins | sample 1964711 | NCBI WGS metagenome assembly UMEI01 (sample SAMEA4836016, study PRJEB28245) | human gut metagenome | biome: gut microbiome; material: fecal sample | place: Denmark | collected 2008 | reverse complement strand
TCTTCAAAATTAACGAATTCACGAAAAAAACCGGTTGTGGTAAAACCATTCTGAAGATAACTATCAAATATTCTCTTACCATTACTAACCAACTCTGGCCGACCTATCTGTTCTCCATATTCAAGAGAATTAAAAGCATTCAATAACACACGCCCTACAAAACCTATTTCAGATATTCCATTTGGGCAGCAATCATTTATATTCAAATGAACACCAGAATTGTACTTTAACGAATAATTTCCAACATAGCTTTCAACAAAATACTTACTAAGTATATTCTTCATATACTCTACTGTATAAGCAGTTTTAACTGGTTGTGGCTCCATAGTATCATAGCAATATTCCCACATATTTCGAACAAATGTAGAATAATCTTCTGCTTTACCATTTTTCACTTCCCACTTTAATGTAATGCTCTCCCCCTTATCAAGCTTATAAAAAGCCTTTGCCTCCGAAGCAAGAGTTAATTTACGTATATAAGAACGAGGAGTTTCCCAATAGGGAAAAGAGACACTGAGAGAGGAAATACCATCCTCATTTACAAATCCTGTAGCTCCAATTGAACTTTTACCTGACAAAATGACTTCTCCAGTATCATGAGTCGTCAAAGCATCACCATTCAATTTATCCAAACGCAAAACTGATATATATTCTCCATCTTTTTCATTGAAAATTCCCGTTAAAGGAGCACTCAACCTATCCTCTCTCACAGTCCAACTATCTGATGTATGAAAAGAGGGAGCCTCTTTAGGTGACCTCAAATTTTTTCGATACCAAAATCCTGGCATATAAAATAGACAATCATTGTGCCGGAATGTAGATTGTATTCTTTCAGAAAAGTTAAACCAAACTTTCTCTGACGCATTTATTTGTACTTCAATAGAACTTTTCCCATTTTCTGAAATGACTTTCTGTATAATAGCTACAGGTAACTTTTCTGACGAATCCAGCTCATAAACACCATTGTTTCTCTCTAAAAACGTCAACGGATAACTAATGGATTGATTACCCGGCATTTTAAGAGAAATCTGTGCATTCATCTGTTGTGGAACAAGAGTAGTACCCCAAACAGGCATAATACTCAAAAATAAACACCCTAAAATAAACTTCTTCAGCATAATGCTCATTTTATTATCAAAAAAAGAATTTATCTTTCAACTCAATTATTTCGTGCCAGAAGGCAGTGCCAATACTTTATTTAAAGGTTCCGGTTTTCCAAAGTAAGGCATCCCTTTTTTATCAAAAGTAAATTTTTGTAATCGTATATCCCTATCCCATCCTGGAACTTTATCTTTTTTAGAGTGGTAAAGAATATAATTTTCTTTGCCATCCGGTGATGTTGTAAAACAAGCATGACCTACCCCATATACATCCTCGGTACCTTCAAAAATCGGAGACTTTCCCTTAACCCAACTTTCCTGTAACAAAGGATCTCCATCTTTTTTCAATTTCAAATACGCTAATTTATATGTATCAAGCCACGATTGTCCACAAGAGTAGATAATAAACACATCCCCATTATGAATCAAAACCTCCGGCCCTTCATTTAGAGGGAGTTCACCTTGTTCATAATACTTATCTGGAGAACTAATTTTTACTCTACTTGAACTGATTGTCCACGGGTTATCCATACGTGCAATATAGAGATTCTGAGATGTCTTATCTGTCTTTTCATTCTTATCCCAACCAGACCAAACAGCATACAATACTTTATTATAATAAAATACGGTCATATCTATTGCCCATATATTATTTTCCAAATCCGTTGGATTATCTCCTGTAAATATCATACCCTTATCCACATATTCACCCATCGGATCATCCGTCATAGACTCAAGAACACCTGTTCGTTGGTGTATAAATGGAGGTCCACCATATCCTCCCGCATAATAAATATACCATTTATTGTTAAGGTAATGAAGTTCCGGAGCCCAAATACAACTCGAATTCCATTTATTTCCTTCCGGGGCTTTCCATATTTGCTTTGGAGGATTTATCTGATGTAGATTTTTGGACTTGGATATACCTATACCATTATTCATACTACAACAATAATAGTAAAATCCATTTTGTTTTATTATCCAAGGATCTGCCCCCGAAAATATAACAGGATTTTTATAATGACCAGACGTTTTGCATCCGGTCATTATAAAAATATTGATACCTAACAAAATAAGCAGTCTAACCATATTTTTAATATATAGCTACTTTACTCGTATGTGTACTTCTTCCATCTACAGTCTCAACGATATATATACCTTTAGTCAAAGTCGTTGTAAACATATCCACATCATTAGCAGAAGAAACTAATACACCACTCGTATTATAAACATTAATATGAGATAAAATACCTGCAGGACTTTCTACTCGCAGTTCAGACCCAACAGCCACAACCTTTACTTGTTCAGCAACAGATAAAGATTCTATCGATTGGGGCGTTCCTAATGTAAATGTCTGAAATTTAGCAAAAGCTCCTCCCACACGGTTATAATTTATCGCTTGCACACTCCACTCATAAATTCCATCGGGCAATTCATATAATTCCCATCGTTTATTCGTAAACACATTACCTTGTTCCGAGACTTGACGAAAACCGTTATTTTCCCCATCAAAAACAGCTTTTGGATAATACAACCACTTACCAGTAGTTTTATTTCTCAATGCTACATTGTAAGTTTCGGCACCATTTGCTGCATTCCAAGATAGGGTAACCATACGCATCTCTCCTGAACCTTCAACTTCAGCATTTAAATTAGCCGGAACCTCAGGTTTCGAGCCAGATACAGCTGTTGTATTGGTGTAAATACCGCAAATATTCTTATTATATCCATTTGTCCCACAAAATCCCATCATCAAAAGATCCGGTTTTCCATCATTATTCAAATCTGCAATATCATAAGATTGCTCAGATATACCTGGGATTTCATTGCTTACAGTTTCATCTTTAGTAAATGTAAAACTTGCCGGATCATTCGTTTTATATAAGTACGTTGCCTGTCTGGCATCCGTTTCATTCCAACCACCTACAATGATATCCAACTTACCGTCATTATCCCAATCAACGAAACAGTTTCCCCCTCCTACACTGTTTTGACGGAAAGGCTCAAATGTCTGTTTTGCCACCATTGTTCCATTCTCATTTTTATATAACCGAACAATATTATTTGAACTTTCTCCATCTGCACCTCCATCACCATTTAACAATAAATCCAAATATCCGTCTCCGTCGACATCACCCCAAACAGCAGAACCATATCCTTTACGAATAATATTAGGTTGTGGATAAACAACAAATTCTCCAAATCCGTCATTCTTCCATGTTGATGAATAGCGACTACCTCCTACTTCATCCCATCCATTAACAAACAAATCCAAATACCCATCGTTATTAAAATCCATAACCGTTACATCCGGATCCGTAAAATGAGCATCTTTAAATAAATTTTCATTTACATTAAACGACCCATCAGCTTGTTGATAATAAACAAGAATACTGGGTGAACCTTCTGGTTTCGTATTCCCAGAAAAATAATAATCTAATAACCCATCATTATTCAAGTCTGCAAAACCACATGAAATGGTAAGAGCTGCCTCCGGAACAGGATATTTATCTACAGGAGCCAATGTAAATACACCATTCCCATCATTTAAAGCAATACCATTAGATGCAGGAATACCATCACCCCCATTCCCATTAAAAATAATATCAAGGTCTCCATCTCCATCTATATCTCCAAATTGGAAACGTGCAAAATGTCCTACATTTAAGAAATCCATCCCGCTCTGAGCTTCATATACCCCATTACCTCTATTGATAAAAACCCCTCCCTTTACAACATTCTCTGTACGACCACTAAAAACTATGTCCAATAGTCCATCATTGTTAATATCTGCAGCGACAATATCTCCAGTCTGAGGATCTAAATCCGAACTAATTTCTGCAAATTGAGCCTGAGCTTTACCCGACAACAGCACAAATGCTGTAGCCATTAAAAACGTAATCTTTTTCATACACATTAAATTTAAAAGTCATAAAAAATTTATATATAAAACATTTAATATAGGATACCAGTATGACTCTATCTAGTATCCTATAAAAGAAAATTCTTACTCAAAATATGGCGCACGCTGCCGAGTAGTACTCGGAACTCCATTAGTAATCGTAGGCCATCCATCTACCCAATGAATTTCATCCATCATCAGTGGCCTGCGTGTTGCTCCCCCAGGTAACAACGAATTTGCAACATCAACAGCATGGTACAAAAAATAATCATGGCCTTTATCATCAGTAATAATTTCTGCATTATGACCTGGACCAACCCATTTTACTCGGCCATCACCTTTAAGGAAAGGTGAACCTTCCTGTCCATCATTAAGAATCGATTTACCATCTTTGGTCAAATAAGGGCCTTTTATGTCATCAGCAACAGCAATAGTTACATGATACTGACTATCTGCCCCATCACAACAAGAACCGCACGAACCAAAGAAATAAAATTTTCCATCCTTTGGATAAATATAACTAGCCTCAAACGCATTTCCTGCAATCTTAAATTTTTCTCCAGTGGTAGATTTTAAATCCTGCGTTAATTCGATTCCATATATACCTTGGAAACTTCCCCAAAACAAATATCTCTTTAAATAACGGCCTACTTTAAGCTCCAAGAAAAAAGGGTCAATACTATTCGCTACTCCTATACTTTGAGAGTCAAACAATTTTCCCTGATCTTGAAATGGACCATAGGGCAAATCTGATACAGCCACCCCTATGCCCGGATTAGAATCTCCCCAGGTAGACAAGCTATAAAACATATAATATTTACCATCATAATCATAATGGATAACACAAGGAGCCCATATACCACCATCATTTTTCCATGTCGGCCTTGTTGTAAATGCATCGGCCGCATATTCCCATTTCACAAGATTTTTAGATCTTAAAATCGGGACGAGCCTATTAATTCCGGTTGACCATTGATTTTCTGTTCCATACGCATAAAACCAGCCATCTGAACCTCGCACAATTGTAGGGTCTGCTAAATCGGGTTCAAAAAGTGGATTCTGGTACAGCGTATCTGCTGACGTAGGAGGCTCATTCCAAACCAATACCTCTTTATCTTCTTTGCAGGAAATAATAAAAGTACCAAGTAAAATAAGTATTCCTGCAGCCATGCTCAATATTATTTTTTTCATATTCTATATTCTTTTAATCAACATGCCATTACTATTATTAATATCCCGGATTTTGAGTCAAACCTTCTACAAGAGGTATTTCTCGATAAGGAATGGGGAATCGATTATGCACTCCTATTTTAAAATTACTGAAATCGTCATCGCGACTTTTTAGATAAGCTATTTTTTCGGCAGACTCAAAATAACCCCACCGTTCCAAATCAAGCCATCGCCAAGACTCTCCGCACAATTCCGTCATCCGTTCGTGCATAATCTGTTCACGCATTTTTTCCTTATCATTACCAATACCAGTAAAAACTTTCGAATTTTCCAAATTACATAGCCCTACACGATTGCGAACTTTATTGATATAATCATAAGCCTCAGAAGTACGATTCAACTCATTTAATGCTTCTGCATACAATAGATAAATATCGGCAAGGCGAACCACCCGAAAATTGATTCCAGAATTATAGTCCTCATAAGTTTGTGTATCCCAATTTGTATATTTTCTCCAATATATATTATTCTGATCAAGTCCCCATTGGGTCCATGTTTTTCCATAAAACTTTTCATCAGGAGTAGACGCATCATAAAAGGCAAGTGTAGCTTTCAACCGAGGATCTACTTTCCCATCAGTTGTTTTCTCTTGCTCAAAATCTCCTTTTAATGCGGTCCGAGGTGTAGAATCATCCCAAGAGCAGCCATCTACCGGTAACCCCATAAATTTGGCCCTATTACAGCCAAGTTCATTTCCTGCTTGTATCCCATAAGCATATTGTACTTCAAATAAAGATTCTGAATTATTTTCATTTATAGCTGTAAAATTATCCGTATAATTACCGACCAACTTATAAATCTTCAAGTTAAATATTTCTCGGCACATAGCTTCTGCTTCTGCCCAATTATGCTGTTGCATCAAAACTTTTACCATCATTCCCAAAGCACTACCTTTAGTTGCTCTTCCCAAATCCGAAGAATTACTGTACTTCTCAGGCAAACGGTCTCTCGCATCCTTAAAATCTTTTAGTGCTTGGTTATACAAATCTTCTTGTTCACCAATAACAGGAGCATCTTCTCGAGCATAAGAAGTTAAAGTAATCGGTCCCCGTCCAAAGACTCCAGCCAAATTAAAATACTGCAAGCCTCTCAAAAAATAGGCTTCACCCATAATTCTGTCTCTTAATGTTTCGTCCATCTGAATATTAGGTGCATTATCTAATACTTGGTTGGCCCAAAATATTCCTTTATAATTATCAAGCCATGTATAAAATACAGCTTCGGCCGAATCATCATTATAGCTTCCTATCTTAAAATTGGAATAGGCTTGAAAATAAGCATTAGGAGAATGGCTATAACCTTCATCAGAACGAGCAACATACAAAATATGTAACCAACGTGAATACTCACCATTAAATCTCAATGCCCGATAACAGGCATCAATACCTTTTTGAAGTTCTTCCTGTGTCTTCCAATAATCTCCGGTCGTCTGTTCATTAGGATTACTTAATTCCAAAAAACTTTCAGAACACGACGGAAATAACCCAAAACACACAAACACTATAAATAATATTTTGTTTTTCATAATTAATTCTCAAATGAGTTAAACATAGATGTTAAAATGAAACTTGTGCTCCGATAGAAAATGTCCTCACTGGAGGGAAATGCCCATTATCATTTCCTTGTCCAAACACATCTCCTCCTGAAATTTCAGGATCATAACCTGAATAACCCGTAATTGTCCACAAATTTTGAGCACTTACATACAAACGGGCAGAACCAATGAATTTAGTCTTTCTTAACCAACTATCTTTAAATGTATATCCTACTTGCAAATTCTTAATACGGAAATAGTCCCCCCGTTCAATCCATCGGTCTGTATAAGCTAATGTATTATCTGTGGTACCGATTACTGGGCGGGGAGTAGTCGTAGAATGATTTTCCTCTGTCCAAGGTTTCAAATCTTTAGGATAATTACTTGTTTCATCCATTCTTTCCAGCCAATACTTCCCAACATTATATATCTTATTTCCGAACACTCCAGTCATGAACAAAGAAAAGTCAAAGTTCTTATACTCAGCTGAAAATGTAATTCCCATTTCAAATTTAGGCAGAGGACTACCGACATACTGACGGTCATCCTTATCTATTTTTCCATCATTATTTGCATCTATATAGCGTATGTCCCCAGGATGAGCATCTGGTTGGATCAGTTTGGTAACCGTCTGTCCATTTTCTGTAACAGTTGTTGTATGTGCATAGACTTCATCCCAACTCTGAAAAATACCATTGGTTTTAATAACATAAAAATCTCCAACCGAACGTCCTTTTTCTGAACGGTTTACTCCATTCGTTCCCCCTTCTCTGAAACTTTCACCTAACTCCAATACTTCATTTTTAACATGGGAAAGGTTCAATCCAATGTTATATTTAAAAGCTCTTTTTGTCTCACGATATCCTAAATTAATCTCAACACCTGTATTTTTTAATTTTCCATAATTTGACCAAGGTGTTATATCTGTTCCTTCTGTCCACGAAATCGGAAGTTTCACCAATAAATCTTTTGATTTTGAATTAAAATATTCCACACTACCATAAAAATGCTGATCAAACATAGAAAAATCTACCCCAATATTAAATGTAGCTTTCTGTTCCCAACGCAAATTGGGGTTGGCACGCCCTTTCTGAATAGCTCCAGGATAAAAAGTTTGGTCTGGGCCAAAAATAGCACCCTCTCCTACCGTTATATATGTGGCATAATCATAGTCTCCAATAGCCTGCTGATCTCCGATAACACCATAACTTGTCCTTAATTTAAGATCATCAACGACATTCTTGATAGGAGTAAAAAATTTCTCTTCGCTCATCCTCCAACCTAATGAAAAAGATGGAAAGGTTCCATAACGATAATTTTTCCCAAACCTGGAAGAACCATCGCGACGAATATTGAATTGAAATAAATACTTATCGGCATATGCATAATTTATCCGACCTAAAATAGAAGTCATTGCATAATCAGAGTCGGTACCAGTAACCGATGGTTCGGTTTTTCCGGCACTCAACACCCAATACCCTTCCGTCAGGTTTTTCACACTGGCCTCATGTTGTTTCCACTGAGTCTTCTCTGCCGTATATCCAAGTAATGCTTCTATACTATGTTTCCCAAATTTTTTATTGAAATTCAAAGTATTCTCTGATATTATCGTAGTAAAATCACCTTTACGTTCCAATAACTGATTATCATAATTTGAAACTTCAAGATAACGTATTTGCTTATAGGTTTCCTTCTCCCGGTCAAACCAATTATGGTATTCAACTCCTAAATTTGTCTTTAATTTCAAACATTTGAAAAACTCAAGTTCTGCAAACACATTACCGATAATCCGGTTTGATGTCTGACGATAATCCCGAGTTTCCTGTTGCCCAATAGGATTAGTTCCATAAGTCTGATACTGAGTACTACCAGTACCATATCCTCCAGCCTTCGTATCATCATATACAGGTATTACCGGAGGCATACGCAATAAATCAATAAAAGAAGTTCCTGTCATCGGACGAGTTTCCGTACGAGAAACTAACATATTCTCTCCAAAAGTAAATATGCCTTTTTTATATCCCGTATTCACACGTAAAGAATACCGTTTATGCCAAGGACCTTCAACAACTCCGTCTTGTTTAAAAAAGTTCCCACTCACCAAATAATTGCCATTCATATTACCTCCTGAAAGAGTCAAATTATAATCTTGAGTTGTACCCAATTTAAAAAACTCATCCTGCCAATCAGTATTAGTCAATATTTGGCCCTGCTCAGGTTCTCCCGGCCATTCCATATCAGCATTTTCATATGCTAAACGATTTATTTTCAAGAACTCAAGACTATTCATCATCTCTATTCTTTTAGCGATCTGTTGCACGCCAAAATTAGCCGAAGCCTCAATACGAGTAGGTCCCTCTTTTCCTTTCTTAGTCGTTATTATAATAACCCCATTAGCTCCTCGAGCTCCATACAAAGCAGTTGCAGACGCATCTTTCAATACCTGCATACTTTCTATATCATTCACATTAAATTCTCGTTGAGACCCATTTATAATCATACCATCTATAACATATAATGGTCCCACATTAGAAAAGCTTCCTATACCACGAATACGCACATCTGCTGATGTCCCCGGCTCGCCAGAAGTACTTACCGATACACCGGCAACCTGTCCTTGTAATGCTTGGCCAATATTGGGAGCATTCATCTTTTTCATTTCTTTTACATCAACTACACCAACTGCCCCTGTCAAGTCCTTTTTCCTTTGCGTACCATATCCCACAACTACTACTTCATCAAGAATCTCTACATCTTCCTTTAAAATAAATCGTATAGGCTTACCTGCCTTTGCCCTTATTTCAGCTTTTTGATATCCAATACTACTTATAACCAAAGTGACATTCTCATCATCCGGAACAGACAATGTAAACTTACCGTCAATATCAGTCGTAGCACCAACTGTTGATCCTTTTACCAAAATACTAGCCCCAATTACAGGTTCTCCCTTTTCATCGATAATAGTACCAGATATCACTCCTTTCTGCATAATTTCTGTTTCTACAGCTTTCGCATTAATGCTACCCAGCAATAATAACAAAAGCCATAATACATCTTTGAGAAACAGAGTTCTCAGCCTTGCACCATACATTCTTGCTTTCATGATGATTCAATTATTAATTTAAAGATTTATATACATATTTCATTATATCCTTTACAAAATTCCTCCTTAGTCTCCAATATGGAGAGACAAATTCTCTATGTAACTAAAGTTCCAAAGTTGTATTAGTTTTAACCGTAAGCCTCCAGATTCTCATACTATAATTCTCATCTATTCAAATTTTGATTTCCAGGCTCTACTCCTTCATATGAGGACTCAAATGCAGCTAATAACATTATTAATAAAAAAAACGTCTCATTCATAATTTCAGAGATTTAGATTAACTCTTGCAAAACTATGATAAGCATATAAAAAGAAGTAAAAAAATAATTTCAAATGATGAAACTATCGTCCCATCCCTATTGAAATTTCTCCATTAAGTCTTTTGGTAATACACCAAATTGTTTCTGGAAACATTTCGCAAAATATGAAGGCGAACTAAAACCTACCATATAGCATATTTCATTGATACGATATTTCCCTTCCTGCAATAATTGTGCAGCTTTTTTCAAACGCTCAAGTCTAAGGTAATCATTTGGAGTCATATCTAAAGCACCTTTTATCTTACGATAAAAACTGGAACGACTCATATTTAATGTACCGGCAATATCATCCATACTAAATTCCGGATCACTTAAATTAGCCTCTATAATTTCCTTCAAATTTCTGACAAATTCTTCATCCGGTTGAGATGTAGCCACCGTATTTACTGTAATAAAAGGCGAATTGGCAAAAGCTTCACGCAACTTTTCCCGATTTTTCAATAACCCTGCAACACTCGTAAGTAAATATTCTGTAGAAAACGGTTTCTCTATGTAAGTATCTGCGCCTACTTCTATTCCGGTTATTTTGGATTGCAAATTAGTCTGGGCTGTTAACAATATTACGGGAATATGACTATAATTTATTTTTGACTTTAAATGCTTACACAACTCAAATCCATCCATTTTGGGCATTACAATATCGCTAATAATCAAGTGGATATAATTATTATCCATTATTTCCAAAGCCTCTACCCCATTCGATGCTGTAAGTACTGTATATCTGTCTGATAACTGCCGTGCAATAAAATTCTGCATCTCCAAATTATCTTCAACAACCAATATCGTATAATACCCCGAAACTTTTTCTACACCCCCAAAGTTCTCTCGAATCTCTTCTTTATCATTTGCAACAGGTTCTAAAACATTTATGATATTCTTTTGTTCTTTAGGTAACGAAAGACAAAAACTATTACATCCCGGTTTTGGCTCTAATATTAAAAAACCAGAATGAAGTTCCGCCAAAGAACGAGCCAAAGGCAATCCGATTCCCGTCCCTGCAACAACCTTATCTGTCTCATTTTTATTATATTGCACAAAAGGCTTGAAAATATCTTCAGCTTTTTCGGCAGGAATAAGCATCCCATCATTTTGAATACGTACAGAAAAATACCCAATATTATTTTTACTTTCAAGCAAAAGCCAAACATATATATAAGTATCAGAATATTTCACTGCATTATTAAATAAATTACTGAGAATCTTGGTAAACGCCTCTTTATCCACATCTGCGAAAAAGTCTTTTTCAGGCAAAAAAATTGAAAAGTTCAGCTCTTTCTGTCGAACCATAGAAGAGAACCTGTGATATGTATTACGCAATATCTCCGAAATATTACAACGAGTAAAATTAAGACTAAAGCCCAAAGTTTCCGCTTTACGAAAATCCAATAATTGATTGGTCAAATTAAGGAGACGGTCAGTGTTCTGACTCATGATATCCATATCCTCCTTCAATGTTGATGTTACCTCACCTTTACCTAATATATTATCCAATGGCCCCTTTATTAAAGTAAGAGGTGTTCTGATTTCATGAGCAATATTAGTAAAAAAATCTATCTTAGCATTATAAATTTCGCGTTCCTTTTGTCGCTCAAAATCTTCTATTTGACGAAGTTGTTTGATTTTATTTTGCTTTCTAATAAAATAAATTGCCAGTAAAATGATTACAATAGCAAAAACGACATAAAATATATAAGCCCATATAGAGAGATAAAACGGTGGCAAAATATGAATATATAACATTGTGTATTCATTATGCCACAAACCATCTGCATCTTCTGATTTTATTTTTAATATATAATTTCCATAAACTAAATTAGAATAAGTAATTACTCCACTCGAAGGACGAGGATACCATTCCTCATCAAACCCTTCAAGTTTATAACTGATAATGTATCTATCAGGTGCTTGATACCCTAAAGCAGCAACTCGTAACGAAAATGAATTCTGGTCTGAAGCCAACTCTATACTATCAGAGAGTATAATACTCTTATTCAAAGGAGAATTTTTTTCTCCGACAACAGCTCGTTTATTAAATATAGAAAAATCTGTAATAACAATCGGCGGAATATATTTATTTTCACCAAAATCACGAGGATTAAACGAAATAAAACCTTCTATACTACCTAAATAAATAGTCCCATCTACAGATTTATACCCTGAACGATAGTTAAACTGGTTTACCGGAAGACCATCCGCAACTGTATATATTTTCATATCTTCTGTCTCAGGATTAAATCGAACTAACCCGCCATTTGTAGTTACCCAAAACATGCCGTCATTGTCTTCTATTATTTGATAAACAACATCATTAGGTAAACCTCTATTACTATTGTATGTAGTAAAAGTATCCGTATTCTGATTATATCTGCAAAAACCTCCCCCCTGAGTAGTGAACCATAAGATTGAACGGCTATCCTCGAAGATACTAACAACTTTATTATTAGGAATCTCCCCAGCTTGATTTCCTTTATAGGCATAATTTTTCCACCTCTTCCGAGATATCTCATATTTATATATTCCATTTGCATAGGTAGCCAGCCATATATTACCATGAGAATCTTCTTTAATATCATAAATAAATTTTCCCTCTAATTCTGGAATTCGTGTAAAATCATCAGTTTCTCTATTATAAAAATGTAAACCGAACAATGTTCCTATCCAAATATTGCCTGATACTGTTCTGCAAATCGCAAAAACACTATTCTCATTTAAGGTATTTTTCCTATCTCCTTTATAATAAGAGCGGACAATTTTATTAGTTCGAGTATCAATTACTTTCAAGCCTTTTGCAAAAGTTCCAACCCATAACATATCTCCATCCATACACAATGCATGTACATTACGAAAAGACTTACTTGGACCAAAAAAACAAAATTGACTTGTTTTCGGATCGAAACGATTCAAACCACCATCCTCTGTTCCAATCCATATTATACCCTTATTATCTTTACAAAATTCCCTTATCCGCATTCCATGAAGGCTATTGGAATCATGACTAGGATAATATTTTTTAAAATAACTATATTGCTGGGTCAGATAATTAACTCCTCCAAAATACGTACCAATCCAGACTCCTCCTTCTTTATCTTTACATAAACAATACACCGCATTATCAGAAAGAGAATAACGATCTCCCAATATATTATAATGATGACTATACTTATGCTGCCTAAGATTATAAATATAAACTCCAGACTCGGTTCCGATCCATAATTCATTATTAGAAAAAGGCAATATATCTCTTACAAATAGCTCTTCCCCTTTCTCATCTGTTTGTATAAGACTTTTTAATTGTTCTGAAGATAAATTTATTTCATATATACCTTTTGCCGTACCTACATATAAACAGTTATAAGCACCTTCAATGATTTTATTCACTATTCCTCCTTCAAAAGGTTCTTTTCCATTCGTCAAAAATGGACGTAAAGTTTTCAAATTATCTTTAGAATAACTTAAACCATCCTTAAAAAAACCTATCCATATAGTTCCATTATTATCAATAAAAAAAGATTGTATATTTGCTCTTCCTCCATTCAATTGAGTTAAAGTATATCTTATCAAACATTTTTTATTCAAATCAAAATAAAATAAGCCTTGTTCATCAACGGCTATCCATACCCCTCCCTTCTGATCACCATAAATCACCGTAATAGATTTGTCAATGACCGTGCCGTCTGCAGTCCTATATTCAAAAGCTGTGAACGATTCTTTTTGAGGATTATATAAATATAAGCCCGCATCCGTACCCACCCATATAATATGGTCTCTGTCTTCAAATAAAACATTTATAAAATTGCTTTTTAATCCATTTTTATCTCCTATTTTCTGTTTGAATACACGAAAATCAAGCCCATCATAACGATTTACACCATCTTTGGTCCCAAACCACATAAATCCAAAATGATCTTGTATAACAGTATTTACAGTATTCTGGGACAAACCTTTATGAATATCCAAAGTTTCAAAATAATATCTTCTATCTTGTGCCCCAACCTGTAAAAATCCTACAATACATAATATATGTAATAATATATATTGTTTTAATTTTATAAGCATATACAATGAATACTTTTTATTCAAAATAAAGAATCTCATACGTTACAAAAATAATAAAAATCTACTTTAAAAATAAAATAGACCAACAATGGTTTTTCACTCTTATCATTAATAATATTTGATTATATTTCATATTTATTTTATTTCAAATAATTGCTATATATATAATATAGTTTTTCTTTGTATAAAAAATGATAATCTAATTTGTAAACACAATATCACACATGAAACTCATCAAATTAACTACTGCTATTTTTGTTTGTATACAACTAAGTACCTATACATCAACAGGAAAAGAAAATAAAATCCTTTATAAGGATTCCAAAGCTCCTATTGAAGCTCGTATCAATGATCTATTGAATCGTATGACATTAAGAGAAAAAATACTTCAACTCAATCAATATATCGTCGGTAAAAATACAAATGAAAATAACATCGGAGAAGTTTTAAATTCATATCCTAAAGAATCCGGCTCTTACATTTATTTCTCTGATAATGCTACTTTACGTAACCAAATACAAAAACAAGCTGTTGAAGAAACTCGATTGGGCATACCTGCCCTTTTTGGATATGATGTCATTCACGGCTTCCGAACAATTTACCCCATATCCTTGGGACAAGCTTGTTCATGGAATCCTGATTTAGTAAAAAAAGCATGCGCTATGGCTGCACAAGAAACTCGAATGTCCGGAACAGAGTGGACATTTTCTCCCATGATAGATGTTGCACACGATGGACGTTGGGGTAGAGTATCTGAAGGTTACGGTGAAGACCCGTATACAAATGCAGTTTTTGGAGTTGCATCTGTTTTGGGGTATCAAGGCAATGACTTGTCAAGCTCCAAACAAGTCGCAGCCTGTTTGAAGCATTATGTGGGATATGGAGCATCGGAAGGAGGTCGAGACTATCGAGCTACTGACATTTCCAATCAAACTCTATGGAGCATTTATATGCCTCCTTACGAAGCTTGTATAAAAGCAGGGGCAGCAACCGTCATGAGTGCATTCAACGATATAAACGGAACTCCAGCAACGGCAAATTATTACACATTGACCGAGATATTAAAAAAGCGGTGGAAACATGACGGTTTCGTTGTATCTGATTGGAATGCTGTAGAGCAACTGATAAATCAGGGAGTAGCTGCTAACCGAAAAGAAGCAGCATTAAAGGCTTTTTCCGCTGGGACAGAAATGAACATGACTGATAACTGCTATGCAGAACACATGGAAGAATTAGTAAATGAAGGAAAAATAAAAATATCTCAAATTGATGAAGCTGTCGGTCGTATATTAAGAATTAAATTCCGTCTAGGACTATTCGAAAAACCTTATACACCTGAATATCCTGAAACTCAAAGAGTACTTTTACCCGAAAATCGAAAATTAGCAGAAAAACTAGCTGAAGAAAGCATGGTATTGCTAAAAAATACAAATCAGATCTTACCCCTTAATCAAAAAAATATAGCCATTATCGGTCCTATGGTAAAAGACAAAGATAATATAATCGGGTCATGGACAGCACATGGGCGTACAAAAGATGTAGAAACTCTTTGGGATGGCTTAGAAAAAGAATTCACAGGAAAAGCAACTCTTTCTTACGCAAAAGGATGTGAATTTGAAGGAAACGATAACTCTAAATTTAACGAAGCAATAGAAATCGCAAAACAATCAGATATCATTATTCTATGTCTGGGAGAAAAAAGAGGTTGGAGTGGAGAAAACGGTTCAAGATCGACTCTTGCATTACCGATTATTCAAGAAAAGTTAGCAGAAGCTTTATACAAAACAGGAAAGCCAATAATACTCGTCCTCTCAAGTGGTCGTCCTATAGAACTTTGCCGTTTAGAACCTATGTGTGATGCCATCATTGAAATCTGGCAACCGGGAATTTGTGGAGGGACACCCCTTGCCGGAATATTATCTGGCCGTATAAATCCTTCTGGGAAATTAGCAATAACCTTTCCCTATTCTACCGGACAAATTCCTATATACTACAACATGAGACAAAGTGCTCGACCTTTTGACAAACAAGGCGATTATCAAGACATACCAACAACTCCTTTGTATGAGTTTGCTCATGGATTAAGTTATACCAACTATGAGTATGGAGAACTAAAAGCTTCAACTACACATATCAAAAAAAATGAAACAGTAAATATCTCAATTCCTATTACTAATATTGGGAATCGAGACGGAAAAGAAACTGTACACTGGTTTATATCTGACCCTGTATGTTCTATTTCCAGGCCAATAAAAGAATTGAAACATTTCGAGAAACACCTCATTAAAAAGGGTGAAACTATAACTTATACATTTACCATAAATCCAATAAGAGACCTCTCATATGTTGACTCTGATGGTAAACCTTTTTTAGAATCAGGAATATATTACATCTCAGTAAAAGATAAGAAAATCGCTATTGAAGTTGTCGAATAATCAAAAACAAGATAAAAAAGAACCCTGTAGTAACAACGATTACTACAGGGTTACATATAAAATCTAAATACAAAATGTCTATAAACAAAAAAAGGTTGTCTCACGACAACCAATCTTCATTAACCTTAAATCTAATACCATGAAAAACACAGTGCAAATATAAGTACAAATTCTAACTTGTCAATAGGTTTAGTAATAAAAAAATTATATATTAACTCATTTTAATATCTATATTCATACTACACCAATATTGGAACATTCTTTAAATGAATCTACTTTCCAATAAACAAATATTAAAATTTCATTTAATAACCTAAATATCAGCAAATAAAAAAATGCTCCATCATTTCTATGCACATACGACTATTATGATAGGGGCATTTCCAAAATCCAGCTTTATCATCCATACGATTTACTGTGTTATCGGCATATATACTCCAATACCACTCTCCTGTTGCTGCATCTATCAATCGTTGCTGCACATAATTCCACACATCACAAGCCCTTTCTTTAAATAAAATATTCTCCGAATTTTTATATGCATACATAAAACCTACTATCGATTCTGCCTGTACCCACCAATGCCGGTCCTTATCTTTTCGTCCAAATTCAGATTCATAAATCATACTACCATCAGGTTCCAAACCTTCCAATGCAGCCATAGCTATTTCTATCGATACCGGCATAACATTCTTTATCATCTGAGAATCACCTAAAACCAGAGCTGCTTCATACAGAAGCCATGACGCTTCTATATCATGCCCAAACGATATTGTAGACGATTTTTTATTCCATCTTTCATCGAAAAAAAGCTCCAAATGTCTGGTTTCAGCATTTAAAATATGATTCAAAAATATCGTTATCAGTTCCTGTTGTGCCACTCTAAGACGCTCGTCCGGCCATACTCGAAGAAGATTGGTATATGGCTCCAATATATGTAAATGGGTATTCATAGACTTCTTTTCATTAGCATCTTTATCACTTAGTCTCATATCATCTATCGGCTTCCAATCATCCGTAAATGCCTCAAAATATCCTCCATATTGCTTATCCTTATGTTCTTCTATAAGTTCAAACAATTGTCTTGCCCTTTCCAAAGCCATAATATCTTTCGTTGCCCGATAATACTCAGTAAAACCATACAGGGCAAATCCTTGTGCATAAGTCTGTTTCTTCCGATTCACAGGATTTCCCTTACAATCGAGCTCCCAATACACCCCGCCATATACCGGGTCAATAAAATATTTACAAATATAATTATAGGCTCTTTCTGCCATTTCAAGATAAACCGGAGTTTTCAATAATCGATAAGCAGCTGAGAATGTCCAAAGAAGCCGAGCATTCAGCACTGCTCCCTTTGAGGCATCTTTTATCAATCGGTTATGTCCATCCATCCGACCATAAAACCCTCCATTCTCATCATCTACCATAAAACTAATCCAAAAGGGTAATATATGGGCTGTCAATTCTTTTTTAAATCCTTCCATATCAAACTTGTCTCTTTTCATTTAAATCTTTGGTTATCTCTTTTACTTTTTTCTCGGTTAAAGGATAAAACATTATAAATAGGACTGAAAATATAGCTCCTACAGCAGGCAGTATACTTAACATCATACGAATACCTTCCTGAGCTTCAATTGATTGCGCAACATTCGCCTGAAATCCAAAAAAACTTAAAAGCCATCCTGTCAAAGCTCCACCTATAGACCATCCAAACTTCTGTGACATCGATGATGATGAAAATATAAGACCTGTCGCCCGACGTCCAGTTTTCCATTCAGAAAAATCAGCAATATCTGCATACATAGACCAAAGTAAAGGAAATATACTCCCTGCACAAGCACTAATAAGCACTTGTAACAATAATATTCCTATAATATTGTCTTTTCCGAGAAAATAGAATACAATACTTAAAACCGTAGCAATAAACATCGCAGACAAATAAGTATTCCTTTTACCTATACGAGTCGAAATCGGCGTTACCAACAAGATTCCTAAAATATTAGCACCCTGACCTAAAACAAGATAAATCGTAGTTATAGACAATGCCGACCCGACAAATCCCAATTGTAAACCGTCTGGAACGACAGCATAATATTTAAAATAATAAACGGCAGCTCCGTCACGAATAGAGTTAAATATTAATGCCGAAATACCCGCACCTAACAATATCCACCACGGTTTATTCCGGAAAAGGTCAACAATATCTTCTTTTAAAGAATTCCCCTCATCTTTAATAGGCCGTATTCTCTCTTTGGTCCAGCAAAATGTTCCCATAAAAAAGAGCACGGCAACAACAGCAAAAGTAGCAGCAGCCATCGACCAACCAATTTGTAAATTGGTCATACTACTGTATAAATTTACCAATGGCTCTATAAGCAACAGCGCAAGCATACTTCCTAAAAACGCAAAAATCATGCGATAAGATGAAAGAGCCGTTCTCTCCTCAGGCTCAGCAGACATAACCCCCAATAAAGATGCGTATGGTACATTAATCAAAGAATATACCATCATCATTAATGAATAAGTGACATAAGCATAAATGATTTTACCTGTAACAGAAAAGTCCGGAGTAGTAAAAGTCAACACTCCCATAACACTAAATGGTATGGCTATCCAAAGCAAATAAGGTCGGAATTTTCCCCAACGGCTTTCGGTCCTGTCAGCAATAACACCTACAACTGGGTCGAAAAGAGAATCCCAAACCCGAGTAATTAAAAACATTGTTCCCACTATAGCTGCATCTATACCAAACACATCAGTATAAAAAAATAATAAATACATACCAAACAACTTCCAGAACATAGAAGAAGCTGCATCTCCAAGACCATACCCGACTTTTTCTTTCAGAGTTACTTTATCTGTCCTCATGATATTTTTTATAATTATACGAAAATATTTTATAATAACATTTTTACGTATTTACAAAAGTATCAATGCAATATTCATATTACAAATATTATTTTATCTAAACATAATACTTTTTAAACTCAATAAAACAAATGGAATTATTTTATACATAACAAAAAAATTAATAATCAATAATATATTAGCTATATCCACTCAAATACAGGGATATACTTTATTAACCAGAACGTATAATAGTAAAAAAGCGAACCGAAATAAATTCCGACCCGCTTCACACTATACCAATAATATACACAATCTTTCTATGCCATACGATTTTTATAATCTTCATAACCAAACTCCCGCCAAAGTTTCAATTGACCATCTACTGTCCATAATGCCAACGATGGATGGGGAATGCCATTAAACATATTTGTTTTTACGATAGTATAATGTATCATATCTTCAAATACAATACGTTCTCCAATCTGAAGCTCATGGTCAAAAGTCCAATTTCCCATATAATCTCCACTTAGACAAGAATTTCCTCCCAGCCGATAAGTATATTTCCCCGGCATATCAATCATAGCCCCTCTCACAACAGGCTTATAAGGCATTTCAAGACAATCGGGCATATGACATGTAAAAGAAACATCAAGAATAGCGGTTTTTATTCCATGATTTTCCACGATATCAACAACCGAAGATACCAGTACTCCCGTTTGCCAAACAAAAGCGCTTCCGGGTTCCATAATAATCTCTAAATTCGGGTACTTTGATTTAAATCCTTGCAATAATCCAATCAAGTGGTTTATATCATAGTCTTTCCGAGTCATCAAATGTCCTCCTCCCATATTTAGCCATTTCAAATCGGGCAAAAATCTTCCAAAGCGTTCCTCCACCTGAGATAACGTATTCTCTAAGTCATAAGACGAAGATTCACAAAGTGTATGGAAATGTAACCCTTCGATTCCATCCGGTAATGTATCGCCCAATAAATCAGAAACGACACCTAAACGAGAACCCGGAGCACATGGATTATATAACTCCGTTTCTACATCTGAATACTCCGGATTAATGCGTAAACCACATGAAATGGCATGTCCTGCAGTTTTTGTCAAAGGATAAAAACGTTCGAACTGAGACAGTGAATTAAAAGTGATATGGCTACTACAATGCATAATCTCAGGAAAATCTGCTTCCGTATAAGCAGGAGAATAGGTATGTGCACGACTGCCCATTTCCTCCAAAGCTAAACGGGCTTCAAACTTTGAACTGGCTGTAGAATATGGGATATACTCCCGAACAATAGGAAAAGCCTTCCAAAGAGCAAAAGCCTTAAATGCCAATATAATATTCACTCCTGTACATTCTTTCACGGAACGTATCAAAGTCAAATTCTGTCTCAAAAGTTTTTCATCAAGAACATAACAAGGCGACGGTATCTTATCTATATTCATATAATCAATTTATATTATTTAATAATGGTAAACTTAGCAAACTTAAGCAAAAGCTGCTTTTTACCAACCTGTTCAAACTCTACTCCAATTTTTCGATTATCCCCTTCTCCTGATATTTCTGTCACAATCCCCGATCCAAATCTATCATGTCGAATCCGAGCTCCAACGTCCAATCCTGTAATAGAAACCGACCCTCCGGATACAGACGAAGTATTCACAGCATCTAACCGTTTCAAACGAGGAGAATATGATTTAAGAGGCAAATCTTGTTTCTTAGAAGGTAAAACCGGCTCTTCCCGTTTAAAAAAAGATGAACGAGAAGAACTATACATGCCCAATGAACGAGAAGAAAAGCTATAAATACTATCTTCAACATTTTGTTTGGACTTCAATTCTGAAGGCATATTCAAATATGTCGGATCAATATCCTTTAAGAACCTACTAGGGGGCATTGCCGTAGGTTGTCCATTACGATAACGGGTAGCCGCATACGAAAGGGCACAATTCTCCTCTGCTCGAGTAATTGCTACATATAACAGCCTCCGTTCTTCTTCCAGTTCTCGCTCACTATTTTTGCTCAGTGCTGCCGGAAACAAATCTTCTTCTAATCCTACCACAAAAACATTCTTAAACTCCAATCCTTTCGATGCGTGAATCGTCATCATCGTAACCTTATCACTATCATCATCTTCTTTCTCATCCTGATCGGTAGCCAACGATATTTCAGCCAAAAAATCTGTCAAAGCAATTTCTTCTACCCCTTCTTCTTGTCTCAAAGAACAAAACTCTTGAATACCATTCATCAACTCTTGAAGGTTTTCCTGACGGCTCAAATTTTCAGGAGAACGATTGGCATATATTTCTGTAAAAATCCCCGAACGTCGAATAATAAGTTCTGCGATGTCCATAGCATTCATCTTATTATTTGCATCGATAAACTCTTCAATAAGCTCCTTAAATTTTTGAATTTTATTTAATGTACCATTATTTACCGGTAAAGTATACTCTAATGGTGTAGCAATAACTTGCCACAGGCTAACATCATTATGTATACCACATTCGATAATCTTACCGAGAGTTGTATCTCCAATGCCTCGTGCAGGATAATTTATCACCCTTTTTATAGCCTCCTCATCATGAGGATTAATTGCCAAACGAAAATAAGCAATTACATCTTTTATTTCTTTTCTCTGATAAAAGGATAAACCTCCGTATATACGATAAGGTATATTCTTCTTGCGCAATGCTTCTTCAAAAATACGTGATTGGGCATTTGTGCGGTACAATATCACAAAATCATTATATGCATATTTTGATAATCTTTTCATTTCCGACACACGGTTGGCAACCATATATCCCTCTTCAAAATCGGAATAAGCACTCAACACATCTATTTTATTTCCTACCGCGTTCTCCGAATATACTTGCTTACGTATCTGTTCTTTATTCTTATCAATCAAACTATTTGCTGCCCTGACAATGTTCTGTGTAGAACGATAATTTCGTTCTAACTTAAAAGTCTTGCATCCCGGATAATCACTTTTAAGATTCAATATATTACTTATATTCGCTCCCCTAAAAGAGTATATACTCTGAGCATCATCTCCTACAACACAAATATGATTATGGCCTTTCGACAGCTGATGTATAATAAGATGCTGGGCAAAATTAGTATCCTGATACTCATCTACCAGTATAAAACGAAATATCTGACGGTATCGTTCTAATACATCCGGATGATCACGAAACAATATATTTGTATACAACAGCAAATCATCAAAATCCATAACTCCTGCTTTCTGGCATCGATTCCAATAAGTCTGATAAATATCCTTTATCAAAGGCCTTTTTGCACGCTCATCAGATTCCACTAAATCTTTATTCACCTGATAAGCTTGCGGAGTAATAAGAGCATTCTTTGCATTCGATATGATTGCTTGTACCGACGCGGGCTTATATATCTTATCGTCCAAATCCTTTTCTTTTATAATACTTTTCAACAAGCTTCTCGAGTCAGAAGTATCATAAATCGTAAAATCTGAAGTAAATCCCAAACGGTCGGCATTTACTCGTAATATCCTCGAAAAAATAGAATGAAAAGTCCCCATCCACAGCCGGGCAGCAGTCGGGCCTCCCACAATAGACGCAATCCGTTCTTTCATCTCCCTTGCAGCTTTATTGGTAAAAGTCAATGCCAATATATTATATGGAGCATAACCCGACTCGAGCAAAAAAGCAATCTTATATGTAAGTACACGAGTTTTACCTGATCCCGCTCCAGCAATCACCAGTGACGGTCCCTCATTATATAGCACAGCCTGCTGCTGGCTTTCATTCAAGTCCTGCAAAAATTCTTCCACTGCTCTTTTTCTTTTACTACAAAAGTACATAAAAAAGTAGAACCGGAAAATATGAAAAAATTGATTTAGGAAATAATGTGTTCAACTCATTTTAAATTCTCCATAAATTGAAAAACATAAAAATATTCTATTTTTTCATAGAAATCTATTTTATTTTTATCATTCTCGGATCATTAAATTACAAAAAATTTATATCTTTCTGAACAATATAAAAACAATACTGTTATATTAATGTAACAATTTCAATAAAGGCATAAAAAAATGTTTCGATAAAAAAATTGCAAAAAATCGATTTTTTACCGAACTTTTTTATCAAAGAATTGTTTATTAAATACAAGACATTAAAAACCGAACGTTATGAAATATGAATTACCTAAACTGCCGTACGCCGAAAACGCTTTAGAACCAGTTATCAGCAAACGGACCGTGGAATTCCATTGGGGTAAACACGAACAGACATACATAAACAATCTAAATAAACTGATTGAAGGTGCAAAATTTGAGAATGCATCGCTTGAGAGTATAATAAAAGAAGCTGATGGTGCATTGTTTAACAATGCTTCACAAGCTTGGAACCATATATTTTACTTTTTCTCTTTTTCTCCTGACGGAGCAAGAGAACCCAAAGGTGAAATAGAAAAAGCCATCAAAGAACAATGGGGTACTGTTGAACATTTTAAGAAAGAATTTGTTGATACAGGTGTTGCCCAATTTGGCTCCGGCTGGGTATGGTTAGTAAAAAATAAAAACGGCAAACTGGAAATCATAAAAACAGGTAATGCAGGAAATCCCATGACTGATGGACACACTCCTTTACTTACCTTTGATGTCTGGGAACATGCCTATTACTTAGATTATCAAAACCGTCGGGCAGATCATCTACACGAATTGTGGAAAATCGTTGATTGGTCGATAGTTGAAAAAAGATACTTATAATTCGCACTTTTCTAAAAACAGTAGCGCGTGACGCGTAACTTATCTAGCACTTTAAAATAAGCATAATGTGATGAATTCTAAAAGAGAGGAATACTATGTGAATAGTCCCTCTCTTTGCTTTTTTATATACCTTTCTCCCAAAATAAAGTTTTATACTTGCAAAAAAAGATTCTTTTTTGTTTCTTTGCTTACAATTGACACGATTTATATATCTTTTACTTGCATTTTGCATTGATATAAAATCTGATATTTTTATATTTTCATAAATACGTCTCTTATTATGAGTACAAAAAAATTTTTATTAAGTGAGAACGATATACCTCGTGCGTGGTATAACGTAGTTGCTGACATGAAAAACAAGCCGATGCCACCCTTGCATCCTGGTACAAAAAAACCGCTCAAACCAGAAGATTTATATCCCATCTTTGCAAAGGAACTTGTGCATCAAGAATTGAATACAACAGACGCCTGGATAGAAATTCCTGACGAAGTTCGAGATTTATACAAGATATGGCGTCCTACCCCTTTAGTTCGGGCATATGGATTAGAAAAAGCATTAGATACTCCTGCCCATATATATTTTAAGAACGAAAGTGTAAGCCCTGTTGGTTCCCATAAATTAAATTCGGCTATTGCCCAGGCTTATTTTTGTAAAAAAGAAGGGGTTACCAATATTACAACAGAAACCGGAGCCGGACAATGGGGTGCGGCATTATCCTATGCCGCAAAATCTTTTGGCCTTGAATTAGCGGTATATATGGTAAAAGTAAGTTATCATCAGAAACCCTACCGCCGCTCTATCATGCAAACTTTTGGGGCGCAAGTAATAGCCTCTCCAAGTATGTCAACAAAAGCCGGCCGCAAGATATTAACTGAAAATCCGAATTATCAAGGAAGTTTAGGCACGGCTATATCTGAAGCCATAGAATTAGCGACACAAACTCCTAATTGTAAATATACTTTAGGCAGTGTACTTAATCACGTCATGCTACACCAGACAGTTATCGGTCTCGAAGCTGAAAAACAAATGGAAATGGCTGGAGAATACCCCGATATCGTTATTGGATGTTTTGGCGGCGGATCCAACTTTTCAGGTATTTCATTTCCCTTTTTACGTCATAAGCTTACAGAAGGCAAAGATATACGTATCATTGCTGCCGAACCAGCCTCTTGCCCTAAATTGACACGCGGTGTATTCCAGTATGACTTCGGTGATGAAGCCGGCTACACACCACTCCTACCCATGTATACTTTAGGTCATAATTTCGCTCCGGCTCATATCCACGCTGGAGGACTTCGCTATCATGGAGCCGGCTCTATTGTCAGCCAGCTGAAAAAGGATAATCTTATGGAAGCTATAGATATACAACAACTTGATACATTCAAAGCTGCAACCATATTCGCCCAATCAGAAGGCATTATCCCTGCTCCAGAATCATCTCACGCAATCGCAGCTGCCATTCGAGAAGCTCAGGCAGCAAAAGAATCCGGGGAAAAGAAAGTTATATTATTCAATCTTTCAGGCCATGGGCTTATTGATATGGCAGCCTATGACCAATATCTGGCTGGTGATCTTACAAACTTTGAAGTTACAGATGAAGATGTCGCAAAAAATCTGGAAGCAATAAAGGATTTATAAATACAAGACCTCGTTACTACAAAAGGCTTTCAGAACAATTCTGAAAGCCTTTTGATTGTTATATCTTCTCTCCCATAAAAACTAAAGATTATTTTTCTGAACCTTTAGAACTCGGTTTAGCAATTGCTTCACGCATCGTTGTGTCGGCCTCTATATTTTTCATCTTATAATAATCCATAATGCCCAAATTCCCAGAACGGAAAGCATCAGCCATAGCTCTCGGAACTTCTGCTTCCGCTTCAATCACTTTTGCCCGAGCTTCCTGAGCTTTTGCTTTCATTTCCTGCTCAAGAGCTATTGCCATAGCTCGACGTTCCTCAGCTTTAGCCTGTGCAATATTCTTATCAGCCTGAGCTTGATCCATTTGCAACCCGGCACCAATATTTTTACCTATATCGATATCTGCAATATCAATAGACAAAATCTCAAAAGCTGTACCCGAGTCAAGACCTTTTCTTAAAACGAGCTTTGATATAGAATCAGGATTTTCAAGCACAGTTTTATGTGACTCAGAAGATCCGATAGATGAGACAATACCTTCCCCCACACGAGCTAAAATAGTATCTTCTCCCGCACCACCTACCAACTGACGAATGTTAGCCCGAACTGTAACACGAGCTTTAGCAATCAACTGGATACCGTCTTTAGCCACAGCAACAACCGGCGGTGTATCTATCACTTTAGGATTCACAGACATTTGCACGGCTTCAAATACATCACGCCCCGCTAAATCTATAGCCGTTGCCATTTGAAAACCCAAATCTATATTAGCTTTTGAAGCAGATACCAATGCATGAACCACACGTTCTACATGACCCCCAGCTAAATAATGCGCTTCCAATTCATCGCGAGTAATTGCTTTCAGTCCTGCTTTATGAGCTTCAATCATAGCACGAACGATAATTTGAGGCGGCACTTTACGTATCCGCATCAGGAAGAGTTGCAGCAAAGAAATATTTACACCCGAAACTCTGGCCGATATCCACAAAAGGAAGGGTACAAAGTAAAAAAATAAAATTACTAATACCACAACGGCAACTAACAGAAAATAACTGTATCCCAACATACTTACATTTATTATAGTTTATATTCAATCATCTTTTTTACGAACAATTACCGATGTTCTCTCAACACGTTCTACTATTACGGAAGAACCTTCATCAATAAAATCTTCCCGCGTCTTTCCCTCCACTTGTACCGTACCAATAAGGACAGTACCCATAGGATTCAAACGAGACAAAGCAATCCCCTCATCACCGACTTTTATAGAATCATTCACCTGTGTCGGGATAACAGAATCTATATCTGTTTTCAAGGATATTCTATCCAAACTCTTTGAACGCATAAACCAAATAATACCGACAACACATGCAACAACCGACGCAGCAATTGTAACATATCCCGCTGTAGTCCCAAGATTTACAAATGCATAATAAATACCTCCTCCAAAAAAAATCAGCGAACTAAAGCCTGCTACTGTAATCCCAGGAAGAAAAAATATCTCAAGAATAATCAAGACTACTCCAATCAAGACCAATAATATGATAATCAATATATCCATAACCGAACGATTATATCATTTCTTTTGCTGCTTTAACAATACATTTATTTCTGCTGCACGACTACGATTATCTAAATCTTCCGGCTGTCCATACAAAGAAACTAAAGAAGACTCTAATTTTTTTATTTCTCTCGATAAAGTTTCTTTATTCCCTTTCTGATTTACATATTGCTCTCTCAAACCAGACAATTGAGCCTCTAGCTCTTCTATTTGTTTACGACATTCATTTGCTTTTATATACAAATCTTTAGCCTCTTTGCTCTCAAAATCAGCCAATGAAGTATAGACTATCTGATTATTTACAATAAATATAAAGTCTGCCTTAGGCTCATTTTCAACTACTTCTGAAGGATTATATATATGTTGCAAGATTTGTGCATAATTATTATTTTTTTTCCATGTCTGTTTTATAGAAGATATTTTGCCCAAAGAACGAGCCCACTCTTCATCATTCCCCTGATAAACGACTTTTTCTACATTAGGAATAAACACATATATAATCACCTTATCTTCAGGCTGATATCGGTCAGAAGCAAACCATCCGATATTGTTCAATTCATCAATAGCCATCATATAATCATTAAAAGGAGAATTAAAAGGCATGCCCATATTTTCCGGGGCCAAAAAATTTCCTGAATTCAGGTTCATCCGGGTAACAAAAATATCATATCCTCCCAATGATTCTTCTCCCGTAGATGCATAATAAAGTGTTACTCCATCAGATAATAAAAATGGAAAATTCTGGTCATCTTTATTATTTATATTTCCAGTTAAAGACAAAGCTTCTCCCCAACTGTCATCAACTAAACGACTTCGAGACATCAAATCATATCCGTTTTTTGCCGTTTTAACACCATACACAATCTTATCACCTTTTTGATTTTGATAAACTGATGAATTATTTTTAGTTTGGGATTTAAAAAAGGTATTATAGTCATGCAAACTTCCCGATTCCGGACTTAATTTATAATGTTTAAAAAAATCTTGTTTATCAACAATCATACTATCAATAATCTGTACTTCCTCAACACGTCTAACCATCTGCTCCCCCATTTTTGCTTTTGCAATTTTTGCATCTATCGCCTCGGTATCTTGCTTACTTTTTTGGAGCATCGCCTTATACTTTTCATAATTCTCAAGCGCATCGGAAAATCTATATTGCCGATTATAAAGATCACCAAGATACAAGTAAGAATCTTGTATCTTACGCGAGGCTGCCACTTTTAAATATTTTTCAGAAGCATTATACTCTCCTGTTTCATATAGACAAACTCCATACCACTGATTTAAACTCGAATTATTGGGAGATTTCTTAATCAATGTCTCAAAAATAGGTTTAGCCTGGTCATATTTACCGGCTTTATACAAATCCCGAGCCCGTTCTAAGCTCTGTGCCATTACTGTACAACCCAACAAATATAACACACCAAAAAGCAATATGAATTTTATACGCCCCTTCATTATTCTTTTACTATCTCGTTTTCTTTTTGTTATTAACTTACAACATCCAAATATACAAAGTAATTTTTTTATACACTAAACCTCTTTAGAATTTATTTTCATCAACATATGCCTATAAAAATATAGATACTCTTCATTTAGCCCAAAGGCATCTTTAGGAATATATATAAAATGACTCTTATCCGTATATAACAGGAAAGCAGCCTTTCTCATCTTAAAAAAACATATATCGCTCCATAAAACGCGATCAAGACTTTTATCCGTAAAATGAAACACAATCTCTTTTTCATCAATTATAAGATATTTATCCAATATGTTCCACCGATTTTGAGGATAAGCGATATATTCAAAATACTTTATCATTAAAAGAAAGGGGGAAACTAAGAAAATCAGGATTAATAGAAGATAAAAGAAATCAAAATTCCACCATAAAGCAACAGATAATATTACGGCAATAAAAAATATCCATACTATTTTTCGACGCAAAAAAAGGATAAACAAAATCTTAAAATATTTGTCGGCAGGAAGCCTAAATACACCTGTTGTAATAATCATATTCAATCTTTATTTTTTACCCGTATAAAATTAAATATATTTTCTGCTTTCCTATAATCAAGTTTTACAAAATACACTACTTTTGCACAAAATTTACACACTTTGATATGGCAATACCCGATGCTCGAGAAAAACTTTTAAAAAAGCTCGACCAAAAAATGAAAAAGGCTATCTTCGATTATCATCTGGTCGAAGAGGGGGACCGAATTCTTATTGCGCTGTCAGGGGGAAAAGACTCTCTAGCCCTCACAGAACTCTTAGGCCGTAAAGTCAAAATATATCAACCCCGATTTTCATTACTTTCAGCACATGTCAGTATGAACAACATTCCCTATCAGAGTAATATAGAATATCTACAACAATTTGCCAAACAGTATAATATCCCATTCATCCATCGACATACCTCATTCAATCCTGAAACTGACACTCGCAAATCTCCATGCTTTCTTTGCTCATGGTACAGAAGAAAAGCTCTATTCGATATCGCAAAAGAATACAACTGCAACAAAATAGCATTAGGGCACCATCAAGACGATATCCTACAAACTTTACTTATGAATATGACCCACCAAGGAGCATTTGGCACTATGCCTCCATTTCTGAAAATGAGTAAATTCGAAATGACATTGATACGCCCCATGTGTCTTATTACAGAAAAGGAGCTTAAAATATTATCCAAAATGTCAGGCTATTTAAAACAGAAAAAAAATTGCCCTTATGAAAACTCTTCAAGTCGTATTCAAATGAAAACGGTCATTGAAATTCTCGAAAAAATGAATTCTCAAGTTCGCAGCAACATGTGGAACAGTATGACACATATACAACCCGATTATCTACCTTCTATAAAAAATAAATAAAAACTATGCAAGGCTTATATTCAATACTACTACTAATCATATCAAATATCTTCATGACTTTTGCCTGGTATGGGCACCTGAAGTTACAAGAAATGAAAATTATAAGTAATTGGCCTCTTATCGGAGTAATACTATTATCATGGGGTATCGCTTTAGCTGAATATATGTGCCAAGTTCCAGCTAATCGACTCGGTTTTCAAGGAAATGGCGGACCGTTCAGTCTAATGCAACTTAAAGTTGTACAAGAGGTTATTACTCTAATCATATTTACACTGTTCTCAACCCTTTTGTTCAAAGGTGAATCTCTGCATTGGAACCACTTGGCAGCATTCGTATGCCTGGTGTTAGCTGTTTATTTTGTATTTATGAAATAATCTTACCATAAAACAAGAATATATAACAAAACAAAACTTCAAGCCACACAAAATTTACTTATTGTTAGTTTTTTTTGAAAAAAAAAGACATAATAATACCTAAATAAAGGTATTGTTATGTACCTTTGTATATTGTACTTTTGTGCGAAGATAATAACACGATTTCTTTTAACTGTATCTATTGGTCGGTAAATATATAAATATACCTTCCCTTTACTTGCATTTATTGGAGTCTTTTATATTATACTATGAATCAGGACTGTACCAAATGGAGTTTGAACGAAAGATCATAGAGCATGACATGGTAGCTTTTCAAGAGCTATACAACAACAATATATCCGAATTAGTGGCTTTTGCATATCGTTTTACTTATGATATAGAAATTGCCAAAGATTTGGTACATGACGCTTTTGTATGGATCTGGGATCACCCTGAGAAGATAAATTGTCAAGGCAATATAGAGGCTTTACTATTGCACATCGTCCGCTCAAACTGCCTAAACTACATACGAGATTTAGATATACAAGACAAGAACCAGGAAAAACTGGTAGAAGCAAGTATTTTTGCAGGTATGGATATAGATGATGACCCATATGGTCAAAAAGATGAACTCATAAAACGCCTAAAGAAAATTATGGGGTCATTACCCGAAAAGAGTCGTGTCATTTTGGAAAAACATATTGTTAATGGTACAAAAGTAAAAGATATTGCATCAGAAATGCACATCGCAGAGTCTACTGTTAAAACTCATTTAAAACGCACCATGAGAGTTTTAAGGGAAAACATGGCTATCTTTTTGTTCACTTCAATTCTTTTTATCTATCTTTTTTCTTAAAAAAAAAATATTTTTTGTCCCCCATTTTTACATCTAATGTTTATTATATACAAAATGCTAATTTTAAAGCTTTGTATAGATAACAGACAAGTATGCGAAAAATAGACTGGGAAATCATCGCTAAAGATATTGATAACCAAACATCTATCTCTGAAAAAAAGAAATTGAAAAAATGGTTAGATGCATCTGAGCAACATTACAAATATTATAATAAAGTAAAACAAAATTATTTTAAACAGCTTTCTTTTGATAAAAAATCTAATGAAATTGACTTTTTAAAACTCAAAAAAAGATTGGTATCTCATTCTTTAAATACACAACCATATAGAACATCTCGATTCCGTAATTTTGTTATTTACTCATCTGTAGCATGCATAGTAGCTGGATTGTTATGTGGAATATTCCAATGGACATCAAATCATAAACGTGATGATATTCAAATATTTAAAGAAATATCAGAACATCATTTACCCGGAACAAATAAAGCCACTCTATTCATCGACAATCACGAATACATTGCTTTGGGACAAAACTCTGTCTTGCTCGATTTGCGTGGTGTAAAAATAACTAATAGTGCACAAGGAGACCTCACATACCAAAAAACAGAAAAAAGCTCTCCTATATTAAATAAACTTGTAGTTCCTAGAGGGGGAGAATATAAAGTTATTTTATCTGACAGTAGCACCGTATGGCTCAACTCCGAATCTACTCTTGAATATCCCTCCATATTTGAAGGAAATACACGACGAGTAACCTTAATCGGAGAAGGATATTTTAAAATATCAAAAAATGAAAAAAAACCGTTTATTATTGAAACCGCTGACACAGAAATCGAAGTATTAGGGACAGAATTTAATGTATCGGCATACCCAGACAACTCGTATACAACTACCACTTTAGTAGAAGGTTCGGTCAAAATAGAATATAAAGCAATCGACAGCCAGGATATTCTCAAGCCCGGAATGCAATCTTATTATAATATCAAAGAAAACTCGAGCCAAATATCATATGTTAATACTGAATTCAACACCTCATGGAAAAATAAAATATTTAGTTTCAATGACACACCATTAGAAGATTTACTAAAAATTGTCTCTCGGTGGTATAATTTTAAATATACAATAAAAGATCCATCATTACTCTCATATCATTTTTCAGGGGAACTAAGCCGTAAAAAAAATCTCGACTATTTATTCCGGGTACTTGAAGAAGTCGGTATCCCTATGGAAATCAGTTATAAAAATGGGACAGTAACATTAGATAAAAAATAATTTATATAATGAATATATCATATATATTACAAAAAGGTAAAAATAAGCAATGGTTACAAATATTAATCATTTCTATTATTTGCGTTAATAGTTACGCCTCCGAAATAGAAACAACAAACTCTGTCATATCTCCTTATGCTATAGTATCAGCAGATGACCGAGTTATCAACTCAGACGAACTAAAAAAGGCAAGCCTCACGAACTTGTGGGATGCCATTCAAATACTCGAACCATCCTTAAAAGATGAAAGTCAGGATATTTATGGAGATATGCCGGGGTATCTACCATCTTCTGTCTCAATAAGAGGGAAAAAGATTTGGTCGACCAATATAGATAATCCATACTTACCTTTATTTATCATTGATGGGGCAAGAGTACCTTTACGTCAAGCAATGAACCTCGATATCAACGATATTGATAAAATCATTATTTATAAAGACGCAGCCAGCCTTTCTCGATATGGAATTTATGGGGCAAACGGAGTTATCGAATTTATAACTCAAAAGCCCCAAACTGGAAAAATAAAAATCAATTATCTATTCGACGCAATCATACAAAATGCAGATTTGAATTCCCATAAAGTAATCGATGAATATGCTCAAAAAGAAGTTCACACCGACTGGTTACAACAGCCTATCCAAACAGCATTCCAACATAGGCATAAAATCAATATAGAAGGTGGAGACGAATATGTAAAATATAAATTCTCTACCCGATTTTCTCCTTCAGGAAATGGGGTAATGAAAAAGTCGAAAAATGATATACTTGGGCTCAATTCCTACATTGAATATAATTTCAAAGCTTTACATATATCTAATGATATCGTATTCAATCAAATAAAAGGACATGCTTCTAATTATGGAACTTATGATTATTATCGTCAACTGAATCCCGAATGGAAAGCTACAGATGAAACAGGCATTCCATATACCGTATTAAATGAAAATGAAACAACACAATGTATTAATCCGGTATATGAAGCGACATTAGGATCTTTTGACAAGACAAAATCAAACGAAATATACGATAATCTGAATCTAAGGCTTTCTTTGAAAAAAGGATTTACCATAGATGGATCTTTCGCCTTTGTCAGAGAAACTAATCAACACGATATCTTTATATCCCCATCTTCCGGCCTATACCACAATGTTGAAAGCGGCAGTAATATAGGAAGATATGACATTTTAAGAGAAAATAGCTTATCATTCGAAGCCTCTCTTGCCTTACAATATCAGAAACATATCAAAAAATCAAATATAGGAGTATCGGCCGGAGTACGAACATTCAGTGGAAAATATTACGACGAAGCTTATGCCGGAATAGGTATTCCCACCGATCGAATGGCCTACGTATCATTCACTAAAAGCTACGATACTTTAAATATGGCAACAGCCCATCGAGAATATGACAGAACTTTACAAAGCATATTATCAGGACATTATACATATGATAACAGATATGGATTACGAGCTTCCATAAATTATAATCGCTCCTCACTTCTATCTACAGAAGAACGGAATGCATGGTTTTACAATACATCTATCTACTGGAACATTCATAATGAAGCATTTATGAAAAACTCCGGTATAAGTCGATTTATTTTAAATGCATCTATAGGAACCACTGGAGGAGTAGGATTCTCAGATGATGATTACAATGTAACCTATAAATCAGATATAGGTAATGAATATATTTATAATTATTATCTTATCGGGTCATCTATACAGTCCATGCCAAACAGAAATATCAAATGGCATACTATAAACAATCGAAACTTATCTTTGCTGTTCGACTATAAAAAAATCTCTTTGGCATTTAACTACTACAACAATCTTACAAAAAATATAATTATACTTGATCTCCTCCCTTTGTCTACCGGATATGAAAATTCAATTTCAAACGGTGGTGAAATTCGAAATGAAGGTATCGAATTTTACCTTCATACTAAAATCATCGAAAACCTAAAAGGCTGGTCATTAAGTGCATTCATATCAGGGATGCATAACCATAATAAGATAGAAAAAGTTCCTGATTATTTTGCATCTAAATATAATAGTACGGTACGTAATAACTATTTACAATATGCCAAACAGTATCACCGACTTTCAGAATTACATGAAAATCGACCTTTAAATACAATATACAAATACTCTGAATCTCACATTGACAAAGATGGACAAGACATTCTCGACGGGACCCCGAGCTATATAGGCTCTACTGACGATAAATTCCGAGGGAATTTAGGGCTTACACTACAATACAAACAATGGTGGATAAATACAATCGTCAATTGTTCTTTGGGAGGTTATACATATGACTGGTTCAATCTGTTACCAATAGGAGATAACTTTTACTCCAAAAATAATTGTTTTTCACTTAGCTCATTACAATTGGGCTATTCCTTTACGCCAGAAATATGTTCAAAAATGCATATGAGAGCTCTGACTTTGGCTTTGTCTGGAAATAATCTAGTACGCACTAGTTCTGCAAAAACAGCAAAAGGTATACTATATCCTTATGCCCGAACAATGGCTTTTTCGTTACGTATAACTTTTTAACAAATTGATTATGAAAAAGTTACCATACATATTACTCCTTTTAGTATTCTATTCCTGTTCCGACTGGTTCGATATCCAATCGGACAATGCAAGTGTCACAGATAAAAAGTTCTTTAAAGATGAGAACTCTTTTTATAACGCTTTGACCGATGTATATACACAACTCAGACAACCTTCTTTATACGGTGACAATCTTTCTATCGGGATGTTAGAATTTATGGGTCAAAATTTTACTCCATATGATGAAAGAACCACAGCTTTTTGTAAATACGATTACACTCAAATAGAACAGGCCGGTATCCTTTCTGATATATGGAGAGAAATGTTCAGGGCCATAGGTTCTTGCAATAAACTAATCGAAGAGATTGAAAAAACAAACGTTATTTTTTACAATAGTGGCCAAAAACAAATCATTACAGGAGAAGCTTATGCCCTCAGGGGGGCTTTACATTTTGAGCTGCTCAGGCTTTTCCATCCGAATATAACTAATGATCCCAGTTATAGAGCACTTCCATATATGACAACTTTCGGAACACAAGTGAGTCCCTCACTATCAACAACAGAATTATTAAGTAAAATCATCCAAGATCTAAAGTTTGCAGCAGAATTATTAAAACCTTATGACCCAATTCTGAGTGGAATAAGTTCTTCCAGTATAAAACCGGGAGAAATAGACAGTAAACTAAGAACTTT
>UMEI01004699.1_pt1 | contig 36742 bp, 24 predicted proteins | sample 1964711 | NCBI WGS metagenome assembly UMEI01 (sample SAMEA4836016, study PRJEB28245) | human gut metagenome | biome: gut microbiome; material: fecal sample | place: Denmark | collected 2008 | reverse complement strand
GAGCTTGTGATTGTAGAGGCTGAGGTGTAGTCATGGAAAAGTATATATCGACCGGTCAGATTCTATTTAATTGCAGTGTTGATATTTGCTGTGATATATTGCATTAAAGATTTCATCTTTAATGCAATAGTAATAAGGATCATCTCAGTTTGTAAATTTAATAAGAATATCACATTCTTCGTTACATTTCATTAGAATTCCTAATTTGTGCAAGTGCTTTTTTAAACTGGAATGTAAACAAAACAGATGTAAACAGCACAGCAATAATATCTGCAATAGGCTCTGCCATGTATACGCCAATAGTTGGATTAGATACAACGTGAGGCATAATATAAATAAGCGGAAGTAACAGTACGAACTTACGCATAACAGCAACAATAATAGAGTTGACTGCTTTGCCAAGGGACGTAAATGTTATCTGACAGGCAATTTGAATTCCGAAAAGGAATAAACCACCCAAATATATTTTTAACATTGGTGCAGTAAAGGCAACCAGTTTTGCGTCGGAAGTAAAAATACTTACGAATACTTTTGGAATAATCTGTACTGCAGCCCAAAGCAATGTGGAATATGTTAAGCATGTAATTACAAGCAGACGGAAAGTTTTCTTTACTCTGTCTGCATTTTTTGCACCGTAATTATAGCTGGCAATAGGCTGTGAGCCTTGGGCGATTCCCTGAAGTGGCAACATGGCAAACTGCATAACGCTGGTTAAAATAGTCATGGCACCAACGGCAATATCTCCACCGTAATGAAGGAGAGATGAGTTAAAGCAGACGGTTACAACGCTTTCGCTTGCCTGCATAATAAAAGTTGCAAGTCCCAGTGCAACACATGGAAGAAAAATTTTAGGTTTCAAGCCCATATATTTTTTTCGCAGATGAAGCTGTGTTTTTTTGCCACTAAGAAAAACAACTACCCATATGGTTGAAATTGCCTGTGACAGCACAGTTGCAAGGGCTGCACCTTTTACGCCCATATTAAAAACAAAAATGAATACAGGGTCTAAAGTAATATTACAAATGGCACCGATAAGAACGGAAACCATTGAAGTTGTTGTAAATCCCTGAGCAGTAATAAAAGCATTCATGCCCAGAGTTAACTGAACGAACAATGTACCTAAAGCGTAAATACGCATATAGTCCGTTGCGTATCCAAGTGTATTTTTACTGGCACCAAAAGCCATTAACAAATCTTTATTCCAAATCAGCAAAACCACCGTAAGAACAATAGAAACAACAATCTGTAAAGAAAAGCAGTTTCCCAATATTTGTTCTGCGGATTTATTATCTTGTTTTCCCATACAAATAGAAGCTCTTGGCGCACCACCGGAACTGATAAGTGCTGCAAAAGCAGTAACAATCATAATAATCGGCATGCACACGCCGACTCCGGTAAGAGCAAGACTGCCTTCCCCCGGAATATGTCCTATATAAATTCTGTCTACAACATTATAAAGCATATTAATAAGCTGGGCGATTACCGTTGGAATAGACAGCTTTAGAAGAAGCTTTCCAATAGGAGCCGTGCCTAAGAAATTTTTGTCATTCTGCATATATGTACCTCTTTTGAATATTTTTTCTGTATAAAATAATAATCTATGTAAAGTGGAAAGTCAAATATATTGAAAGAGCGTATTGTGGTAAGAATGCAGATACACGAAAAAGACATGATTTATAGCAAAAAGCCCATATAAAGGGCTTCTTTGCACAGTTGCAACCATCAGTTGACAAATTTCCAAGGCGACTTTATAGCCTGTAACCGGCTATTTATGGTAAAATCAGGATGTTCGAACAGAAAGGAAAGTAGAATATGATTTTAGCAGAAAAAATATCAGAAGAAAGAAAAAAGAACGGTTGGAGCCAGGAAGAGTTGGCTGAGAAATTGTCAGTTTCAAGACAGTCGGTTTCAAAATGGGAAAGTGGCCAGTCAGTGCCTGATTTAAACAGAATTTTGGAAATGGCAAGAATTTTTGGCGTTACAACTGATTACTTATTAAAAGATGAAATTGAAGAAGCGGAAAACGTTGATGGTTTTAAAAGTACGGAAAGTTCTAAGAAGCTTCGAAAGGTTACTATGGAAGAGGCAGATGAATTTTTACGAATTAAGACTAAAACGTCACCTATCATAGCATTTGGAGTATCTTTATGTGTGGCATCTGCAGCACCATTGATTGCCCTTATAGGTTTAAGTGAAAGCAGAAGAATTGGAATTACAGAGGATTTTGCCAGCGGAATAGGCGTGGCAATACTTCTTGTAATGGTGGCTGTAGCAGTATTTCTATTTATTTTAAGCGGAAGGGAATCCTCTAAATATGAATTTCTAGGCAAAGAAGAAATAGAAACTGAATATGGTGTTGATGGCATTGTCAGAGAAAAGAAGAATGGTTTCTCGGGAAAGTTTACAATATCAGTTGGAATTGGAGTAGTTCTATGTATTTTAAGCTGTGTGCCATTAATGCTTTGCGCAGGAATTAACGCAAAAGATGATATTGTAGTGATATCAGTTTCAATTTTGCTTCTGATCGTGGCAGTGGCAGTTAATCTTTTTGTGAGAGTAGGCATCGTTAATTCAAGTTTTGACGTATTATTGCAGGAAGGCGACTACACTGTTAAGAAAAAGAAAGAAGCTCCTGTTGTTGGAGCCGTTATGCTAGTGTACTGGTTAATCTTTGTGGCAATCTATTTAGGATGGTCATTTCCAACAGGAAAGTGGGATATTTCATGGGTTGTGTGGCCGATAGCAGGAGTACTTTCCCCGATAGTGGCTTTAATAACAAGAATGTTTGTGAACAAAAAAGAAAAATAGAGTTATAATAGGGAAAAACGGAATAGAAGGACTTTAAAATGAATATAAAACTATTGCAAACATTAAGAAATTATAACAAAGACAATTTTATAAAGGACATTATTGCAGGAATTATTATTATGGCGGTGTCTATTCCTATCTCTATGGGATATGCACAGATAGCCGGTCTGCCTGCAGTTTACGGATTGTATGGTTCGGTATTTCCAATTCTTGTTTTTGGACTTTTTTCTACATCGCCTCAGTTTATATTTGGTGTGGACGCGGCTCCTGCAGCTCTTGTAGGTTCAGCGCTTTTGACACTTAACATAGAGGCTGGTTCAGACAAGGCTATGGCAGCAGTTCCTGTTATGACGTTTTTTGTTGCCTTATGGTTGTTGGCTTTTTATTTTATGAAAGCCGGAAAACTGGTTAATTACATTTCAGCACCGGTAATGGGTGGTTTTATAACAGGTATTTGTACAACAATCATATTAATGCAGATTCCAAAGGTTATGGGAGGCACATCGGGAACAGGAGAGTTTTTCGAATTAGCCGAACATATCTATAAGACTGCGCTTAATATAAATATGCCATCAGTAATTATGGGAGTGATAGCGCTGGTAATACTTTTTGCCTCGAAGAAGATAATGCCTAAATTTCCAATGGCAGTAGTTTTAATGTTTGTGGGTACGATTTTCACAATAAGTCTTCCAATAAGAGATTGGGGAATTAAGACTTTAAATGCAGTAGAGCCGGGACTTCCAAAGTGGAGTATTCCTGATTTCTCGGCTATTCCAATTCAGCAGACTATTACTATCAGTTTGTCGGTGGCAGTAGTAATTATGGCTGAAACTTTGTTGGCAGAGAATAGTTTTGCTCAAAAAAATAATTACAGAATAAATGATAATCAGGAGATTTTTGCATTTTCCTTAGGTAATTTTATGGCTGCTTTTACAGGATGTTGCCCTATTAACGGTTCAGTTTCCCGTACGGCAATGGGTGAACAATATCAGGCAAAAACTCAGCTAACAGGCATTGTGGCAGGATTTTCTATGATAGTGTTACTTCTTTGCGGAACAGGATTTATCGGATATCTTCCTATTCCTATTTTGACGGCAATAGTTATTTCAGCACTTATGGGTGCAACGGAGTTTGACTTGGCGGCAAGGTTGTGGAAGGTAAGCAGAACTGAATTTCTAATTTTTATGGGAGCTTTTCTCGGTGTACTTTTACTTGGAACAATAAATGGTGTTTTAATTGGTATTATTCTTTCTTTTACAGAAATGATTATAAGAACATCAAAACCTTCAAGATGTTTTCTTGGAATACAGCCGGGGCATAGACATTTTAGGGATTTGAACGAGGGAAGACAAATACATGCCATTGAAGGAGTTATAATTTATAGATTTAGCAGTAATTTATTTTTTGGTAATATTCAGGTGTTGCAACGCGATATTGAAGACAGCATAAAACCGGATACCAAAGCTGTAATTCTTGATGCAGGTGGCGTTGGAAGTATTGACATAACTGCAGCAGATAGGCTGGCAATGTTGTACAAGTCACTTGAAGACAAAGGCATTAGATTTTATATTACTGAACATATTGCAAAGATTAATGAGCAACTTCGAACACTGGGGCTAGGGTATATGATTGAAGAAGGAAGAGTTAGAAGAACTATTCACATTGCTTTGAAGGATATGGGTATTGGAAGACCTTATCCTTTAGAGGGTGGCGTAGAAAATGAAGAAAGAAGTGCTTCAAGAAAAAGAGTAGATAATAAGGTTCAGGAGTTCGTTTGGGCATACGGAGCTGAAAGTGAAGAGCAAATTGAAAAGCAGATTGTTTTGCAGATTCAGCAGTTAAAGAAAACAGGAGATATGGAGAAACTTTTCCACGGAAGCTGGTCACATATGGATGCTTTTGACGAGGACGAGTGGTTAGAGCATCTTGAAGAACATCTAAAAGAGATTGTTAATATTTCAGGAAAAGATGAAAAAACTATTGCTGAACGTTTCGAAAAGCATAGAGAAGAAATACATAGAAGAATCAGGGATGAACATCCTGAAATGGCAGAAAGATTTAAGGAAAGAAGACATGTTCTTGATGAGCATTTAAAAGAAAAGCATCCGGAAGTGTTTAAATTAATTGAAAATCTGAGAGAAAATCAGAATTAAACTTAAAAATTCTTCTTGAAAATGCTGACAAGAAAATGTATCAGAGAAAGGCAGCCATGAAAGGCGGAAATGTAAGATAATATCAGCATTATTTCGTGATGTTTTTTATGCAATAGTGTGTGCCTTAACGTAGCTTTATACATATTATTGTTTAAAGTGCCGAAATTTAAAAAAGTACTTACGAAAAATAAAATTTTACTGTAGAATACCTAAGGAAAATTAAAAGAACGCAGTGAAAGTCAGATACGAAAGTAGAGATGGTAACGAGTTTAACAACTATTACATCTCTACTTTTTATTATGTGAAATGAGCTAAACGGAAACTTCTTATGTTTGAATAAAAGTCTTCCACCCTGAACTCATTGAGAATAGCAATGGAGATGGATTTCACTGTTGAAAAAGAACACAAAAATAAAAGGAGGATTTATTATGCCACAGAATAAGAGAGAAAGTTTTATTTACACAGTAATTATGTGCTTCACTATGGTTTTATGGATGAGCATTTACAACGTAACATTACACACAGGAACATTTAACGCGCAGGTTATTAAGGATGCATGGTTAGGATTTCCAATTGCCTATGTATTTGCAGCATGTATGGATTGGTTTGTAGTTTCAGGATTGGCTAAGGGATTTGCCTTTAAATATTTGGTTAAGCCGGATAGCAGTACACTTAGAAAAGTAATTTCAGTTTCATGTTCAATGGTTGTTCCAATGGTAATTATAATGTCACTTTATGGTGCGGTTGAAGCAAGTATTAGAATGGGTGATTTCAGCAACGTATTATTCATCTGGTTAACTAACATACCAAAGAATTTTGTAATGGCATTACCATTCCAGTTAATTATTGCAGGACCATTAGTAAGAAAAGTATTTAGAACAATATTCCCTGAAGGAAAAGTATTAGCATAAAACTATTTTTAGAAAAATGAATCGTTTTTATAAAAATATGAAAGAAATAAAATTTTAATTATGCCGAATTTTCGAGCTAAATAATAGTAAAATTAAGTAAAAATTATACAATATATACAAAAATACGTCTAAAATCAACTATTCTTTGTTGAAATATTGCAAAAAACGTTTTCCTAAAATATTCTAGAAAAGTAATTTGATTTTTTGAGAATGTTTTAGATTGGAAAGGACTAAAATATTTCTTTAAAGAAATCCAGGTACGGAAGGTTTTAGAGGGGTAAAAGTATATATTGTATTTTTTTATTTAGGAGGTAAGAAAATAATGAGAAAAGGTAAGAAGATTGCAGTGGCAAAGAAAACCGCAGCGGCCTTTTTGACAGCGGCAATGGTTACGGGAATGTTGCCGGCAGGGCAGATTCAAAATGTTATGGCAGCAGACGATTCACCTTATGTAATTTCTACAGGGAGAATGGTGTATGCAAGTTCTTCAGTGGGAAATAGTGACCCGGCTTATGCAGTAGATGGATCCACCGGTACAAGATGGGAAAGTGCATGGAATGATAACACAGAGTGGATTTATGTTGACTTGGGAAAAGTTACTGATGTAACAGGCGTAAAGTTATATTGGGAAGGTGCCTATGCCAAGGAATACAAGATTCAGGTTTCAAATGACGAAGAAAATTGGAGTGATGTTTATGTTAATTCCGATTGCAAAGGTGGAAATGAGGACTTAAACATAACAGCAAATGCCAGATATGTACGAGTTTATATGACAAAGAAGGCTTTAGAAGCTTACGGATATTCTTTGTATGAGTTTGAAGTGTACGGTAAAGACGGGGTAACAAAAAGACCCGTAGATTATGGTGAAAATCTTGCCTTAAATAAAAATGCTACAGCATCATCATTAAGAGATGTATGGTGGATGTACGACGATAATGGAGTAATTGACCAGACTTCTGTATTGGCTAAGAATGCAGTTGATGGAAATGATAATTCATATTGGACATCAGGAGAAAAAGACAATCAGTGGTTTATGGTTGACCTTGGAGCAAATTATGATATTGGACGTGTTGAAATTGATTGGTCATCTGATGCAGGAAAGATGTATGACATTCAGGTTTCAAAAGATGGGGGTAATTGGACAACTTTATACAGACAGCTTAAAGGTTATGGTAATGAAGTTGCAAATATTGAACTATATGCCAATGCACGTTATGTAAGAATGTATGGATATACAAGGGTTGAAAGTGGTAGCGGATTTAGCATAAAGGAAATGAAGGTTTATAAGTACAAAGCAGGCGACAGAAAGGTAACCCATAGTATTCCAAACCTTCCTGATTCGTATGTTGTTTCAAACGGTAAGGGAACATATCTTGCAAATTCAATGTACAACGAAAAAGCAAAATTACCTGTTTACAAAACAGATGATGTTAAATCACCGATAGCAAGTAATGACTGGTGGCAGTCAATGCTTATTAATAAGTTTGGAAACTTAATGTCAACTCTTCCAATGAAAATGAAATATTCAACTAAGGGACTTGGCATTTTGACAGCAACAAGTGGCTGGCTTCCTGACATGGGCAGTACTGATGTAAACGTATCGGTTAATTCTGAAACTGAAACTGATTTTTATATTTTGCCTGAAAACCTTGATACAGCTACAGCTTGTGATAAGGTAAGTGGATATGGTGACTATTCAGTAACAGCACAGCTTGCAGACGACAATCATGTTGCAATGACAAGTACATTTGTAAAAGGTTCACCTTACATCTATACAGAATATGGCGATACAAAGTCAGTTTATATTTCATCATCAGCCATTACATCAATTTTTGACGGTAACGGAAATGAAATATTGGCAAAAAATCTAGATTCAATGAAAGCAGATCATATCGGTCTTGAAATTACAGACAGTGATAACAAGAGCAAAACAAAAACATCAAAAAGTTATTATTGTTTAACTGTTCCTGAAAATACAACATTTAAGAAAATCGGAAGTTATATTAGAGTAACATTCCCTGAAACTAACGGTTATATGTCTATTGGAACAATGAAAGATAAATCACAGATTGAAACATTCTATAGACATGGATATGCTTTTGTTACAGATACAAAAGTTACATACAGTTATGATGACAGTAAAGCAAAGGTAACTTCAACATATAAGACTACAACAAGTCTTAAGAGAAATGGATTTACAGATCAGACATTTATATGTATGCTTCCTCATCAGTGGAAAAATTCAACAGATGATAATAAGGCATTTGCAACATATTCATCTGTAAGAGGTGATTTAAAGACTATTGAAGGACTTTCATTTACAACAGTTTCAGAGTTTGCAGGACTTCTTCCAACATTTGCTCTTCCAACTAATGCAGAGTTTGATGGAGAGGCAGTTTTAGGTTACTTAAATGAATTGGAGGATGCAACAAAGAATTTAAATCCTGCAGGTGATGCATATTGGGAAGGCAAGAACCTTCATCCTTTGGGAATGGGAGTTCTTATGGCAGACCAGCTTGGAGAAACAGAACTTAGAGATACATTCTTAAAGAGAATGAAGAAGATTCTTGTTAACTGGTTTACTTATGACGGAAAGGATGATATCAGTTATTTTATTTATAATAATAACTGGGGAACTCTTTACTATGAACAGAGCGAGTTTGGGGCAAATGCGGCAATTTGTGATCACCATTTTACATATGGTTACTTCATGTTTGCAGCAACAGTTTTAGCTACATATGATCAGGAATTTTATAATGATTACAAAGGTATGATTGAAATGATGATTAGAGATTATGCCGGACCTTCTGACAATGATAGTGAATACTGTAGATTTAGAGCTTATGATATGTACGAAGGACATTCATGGGCAGGCGGATACGCAGACAATGATTCAGGTAACAATCAGGAATCAGCCAGTGAATCATTATTTAGCTGGGTAAGTATGTATCTTTGGGGAGTTCTTACAGAAAATGATGAATACAGAGATGCAGGAGTATTTGGATTTACAAATGAAATGGAAGCAGTGGAACAGTATTGGTTCGATTACGACAAAGACAACTGGATTAAAGAATGGCCATACAATGTAGTAGGTCAGGTCTACGGTGGAATTAACTTCTATGGAACATTCTTTGGTGGACAGCCATTATATGTTTATGGTATTCAGTGGCTTCCGATTTCAGAATATTTAACATATTACGGAATGAATCAGAGCAGATGTGCTGAAATATATCAGGGATTGTTAGATGATACAACAATAGCAATGGCTAAGGCAGTACAGGCAGCTAAGAACGAAGGAAAGAGTCAGGAAGAAATTGACAAGATGCTTAAAGAGTATCCACAGGCAGATACAGGTTGGCAACATATTACATGGCCATTCCTTTCACAGACTAATCCAAGTCTTGCAATGGAGAAATTCCTTGCAAACGATACAAAGGTTCAGAAAACAGATACAGCTAACACATATTGGTTTATTAACAGTATGAAACAGTTAGGCGTAAAAACAACTGACATTGTTGCAACAGGAGATTGCTCAGCAGCAGTATATTACAACAAGGATACAAGCAAATACACAGCAACAGTTTGGAATCCTACTAACGACACAAAGGTTGTAACATTTAAAACTAACGGTAACAAGATTGGCACAGCAACAATTGGTGCAAAGGCACTTGTAAACTTTGAAGTATATAAGAATAAGAGCTTTAACATAGTACAGGCTTCAACTCCTGAAATATCTGTTCCATCAGGAAAATATGATGATACACAGTATGTAACAATTTCATCAGAAACACCTGGAGTTACTATTTACTATACAACAGACGGAACAATGCCAACAACATCATCAAAGGTTTATGATGGAGTATTTGCAGTATCAAGTACAGCAACAGTTAAAGCTATCGCAGTAAAAGATGAATATATTACATCTGCAATGGCTTCAAGCACAATCACTGTGAATGGCACAGATGTTTCACTTAAAGACAATATTGCATTAGGCAAGAACGTTAAGGTTTCATCATCAGAAAATCCAAGTGTAGACGGAAGTAAGATAGTCGATAACGACGGAACAACAAGATGGTCTTCAGAATTTACAGATAATCAGTATTGTCAGATTGATTTAGGAAAGAATTACACAATTAATAAGGTTACATTTAACTGGGAAGCTTCATATGCTAAGGAATACAAGATTCAGGTTTCAAAAGATGGAAACAACTGGACAACAGTATATGAAAACAACAATGGCAAAGGTGGAGAAGAAAGCATTGTATTTGATGCAACTGAATGTAGATATGTAAAGATGCAAGGTGTAAAGAGAGCATTAGCATACGGATATTCATTGTGGGAAATGGGTGTGTATGAAGCTGCAAAAGTTGAAACACCAATATTTAGCATTCCATCAGGAACATACAGTAAGGCTTTGAATGTAAACATTAGCAGTAATACTAAGGGTGTGGAAATCAGATATACAACAGACGGTTCAACACCTAACGAAAAGTCAAACTTATACGTTCCAAGTATTAAGATAAGCAAGAATACAACATTAAAAGCGATTGCTTACAGAAAAGGAATGATTGATTCACCTGTGGCAACAGCAGAATACAAGATTGACGGTTCATCAACAGAACCTGAGCAGCCAACAACACCTGACACATCAGAAACAAAGATTATTTCTACAGGTTGTAAAACAGTAACATCAGGTTCAGAAAATGATGTATTTGGTGGCAAAAACGCAGTAGACGGAGATAAGGGAACACGTTGGTCATCTAATTTTGCAGACGATGCATGGATTTATGCAGACCTTGGAAAAACATACTCAGTTAATAAAGTTGTTTTAACTTGGGAAGGTGCTTACGGAAAAGCATATAAGATTCAGACATCAACAGATGGAAAAACATGGAAGACAGTTAAAAACGTGACTAATGGAAAAGGTGGAGAAGAAACGGTAGCATTTAATTCTACAGATGCAAGATATGTAAGAATGCAGGGTGTAGAAAGAGCATTACCATATGGATATTCATTATGGGAAATGGAAGTTTACGGTAAAGTTTCAGGCTCAGTATCAGATGATTCAAATAATGAAGATTCATCAGTTCCATCAGGTACAAACGTTGCAAAATCAGCTAAGGCTACATCATCAGGAAATGAAGCTGATGCAATGGCAGCAAAATATGCAGTAGATGGGGACAACGGAACACGTTGGTCATCAAACTTTGTGGATGATGCATGGCTTTTAGTAGACTTAGGCAAGGCTTACACAATCAACAAGGTAGTACTTAACTGGGAAGGTGCTTACGGAAAGGCATACAAGATTCAGACATCAACAGATGGCAAAAACTGGACAACGGTTAAGAATGTAACAGATGGAAAAGGTGGAGAAGAAACTATAACATTTGACGCTACAAAGGCAAGATATGTAAGAATGCAGGGCGTGGAAAGAGCACTTCCATATGGATATTCATTGTGGGAAATGAGTGTTTATACTAAATAAGTCTGACGTAATATTTTGAAAAAATAAAAAACCAAGTGTTTAAACAAGAAAAGAGGCACAGTTTACGGTAATTAGTAGGCTGTGTCTTTTTCTTCTTATAAACTAATTTGTACTAATTATTAAATTGCAAAAATTATTTTTAATATCAAAGAAAATTTCCCTAAATGCTTGCTTTTATTGATTAATTAGCAATCAGATGTTATACTGTAAAAGTTAATATTGGGAAAAATATGCCTGTTGATTTGGGCTGTTTTAGATACAATCATATAGAAGAAATAACGAGAAAACATTAAATTGGAATTATTAGAGAAAGGGTAGACTAATATGAAAACAGCAGTAATGACTGATAGTAATAGTGGAATTACACCGGAAGAAGGAAAGAAAATTGGAATATATTCTCTTCCAATGCCGGTTATCATAGAGGGAGATGTTTTTTACGAAGGAAAGAACATTACACAGGAAGAATATTATGGCGCAATGACTTCAGGAAAGAATGTTACAACATCACAGCCATCACCCGGGGATGTAATGGATATGTGGGATGGCATTTTGCAGGAAGGCTATGAACAGGTTGTTTACATTCCAATGTCAAGCGCATTAAGTGCTTCATGTCACGCGGCAATTCAGCTTTCAGAAGAATATGACGGAAAGGTTCAGGTTGTTGATGACCACAGAATCTCAGTAACAATGAGAGAGTCAGTGCTTGAAGCAAAATGGATGGCTAATCAGGGAATGACAGCAGAAGAAATAAAAAAGAAACTTGAAGAAAATGCTTACAATTCAAGTATTTACATTGCTGTTGATACTTTAGAATACCTTAAAAAAGGAGGACGTGTTACAGCAGCAGGAGCAGCCATAGGAGCAGTTCTTAACATTAAGCCTGTACTTACAATTCAGGGTGAAAAGCTTGATGCATTCACTAAAGTTAGAGGAATGAAGAAAGCTGAACTTAAGATGTTAGAAGCTATTGAAGAAGACCTTAATACAAGATTTGCTGATGTAGATAGAAAACAATTAAGACTTGGAGCAGCAGGAACATTCCAGAAACAGGAAGACGCAGACCAGTGGTACAAGATGGTAAAAGACACATTTGAAAACGAAATCGACGATATATATTATGATTCATTGTCATTTAGTATAGGATGTCACGTTGGACCTAATGCAATTGGTATTGGAATAAGTGTTGTTACAAGAGATGAAAAGTAAATATTAAAAAAGAAGAATCCCTCGGAAAGTGTCAGCTTTCGGAGGGGTAATTTTTTTTAGAGGATTAAATACAAACATAATCCCCTTAGTTAGTTGAAATAAACTCCTAAAAATAGTATCATTAAGAGTAAGACTATTTTGTAAATTATAGAAGGCAGGTACGATTATGTATGCAGTTTTTGGATTAGGGAATCCTGATAAGGAATATGATAAAACAAGACACAATATTGGTTTTGATGTTATAGATGAGTTGGCAAGTCAGATGGGTGTTGAGGTGAAGACTAAGAGACACAAGGCTTTATGCGGTATTGGAAATATTGGTGGCGAGAAAGTGATTTTGGTGAAGCCACAGACTTATATGAATCTTAGCGGTGAGTCAGTGAGAGCAGTTATGGATTTCTATAAGCTTGATCCGGAGAATGACATTATTGTTATTTCTGACGATATTAATTTGGCTACGGGAAGAATTAGAATTAGAGCCCAGGGCAGCGCAGGCGGTCATAATGGTTTGAAGAGTATTATTAGTCACGCGGGAACTCAGAAGTTTAAGAGAGTGCGTGTGGGAGTAGGTGCAAATGAAGGAAATCTTGTAAATCATGTGCTTGGTAAGTTTAGCAAGGGCGAAAGAGTTTTGGCTGAGCAGGGTATAAAAGATGCAGCCTCAGCAGTTGAAGTTATGATTTTGGAAGATATAAACACAGCAATGAACAAATTTAATTAGAAGATATAAATATAGCAATGAATAAATTCAACTAGAATCTATCAAAATAGTGAAGTCCGGGAGTAGTAAATGAAAAGTTTTGATTATCCACTATTACAATTAAATGAGTTTGAGCAGGTTAAGGTCTGCTTGTCTGAACACAAATCCTGTCAGGTTACAGGGTGTGGGGAATCCCAGCTTGCTCATTTTATTAATGGATTGAGCAATGGCTACAAGCAGAAAGTCATTGTTACTTTTAGTGCAACAAAAGCAAGTCAGTTGTATCAGGATTTAAAGGGTTTTGCGGACGATGTTGTAATGTATCCTGCAAAGGATTTTATTTTCTTTAGTGCGGATGTACACGGAAATCTTATATTGCAACAACGACTTGAATTTATTCAAAAAATAGTTGAAGATAAGCCATTTACAGTAATTTTGACGCCGGATGCCTTTATGGACAAGATAATGCCAATTGAAAAAATCAAAAATAATTATCTTGAAATAGCAGAAGGCAGCATAATTCAGATGGATGCCTTAAAGAGCAAGCTTGTGCAGATGGGATACGAGCCGGTTGTTCAGATTGATGGACCGGGACAGTTTGCGGTGAGAGGAAGTATTGTTGATATTTACACGCTGACAGATGAGGTGCCTTATCGAATTGATTTTTGGGACGATGAGGTTGACATAATAAAGAGTTTTGAGGTGGAAAGCCAGCGTTCAATTGAGAATCTTGAATCGGTAAAAATTTATCCTGCCAGCGAATATTCACTGACTAAGAAAGAAATTCAGGCGGGAATGGCGAAGATTCGACAGGATTTAGACCAAAATGTTGAAAAATTCAGAAAAGATTTTAAGACGGAAGAGGCTAACAGACTTAGAGTTACAGTTGAAGAGTTTCTTACAAATATGGATATTAACCCAAGTCAGGTAGCAGTAGATAGTTATGTAAACTATTTTTATGATAATTTGGTAAGTCTGCTTGACTATTTTGAAAATCCAATATTTTTTATTGATGAGCCAAAGAGGGTAACGGAGCAACTTAACGTGGTTGATGCGGAGTTTGGAGATAGTATGGCTAACCGCCTTCAGAAAGGCTACGTGCTTCCGGGGCAGACAGATGTAATTTGGGACAAAAATCAGATAATTGCTAAGATTGATAGTGGCGAAAAAGTCCTATTTACAGCAATTGCCCAGAAGATTCAGGGATTTAGCGTGGATGATTTTGTGGAAGTGGGATCAAGAAACGTAAGTCCATACAATGGCAAGTTTGAGATTCTTGTTCAGGATTTAAAAAAATATAAAGAGCAAAAATATGCGGTTCTTCTTGTAACCGGTTCAAAAACAAGAGGCCAGCGTTTGGCGGAGGATCTTAGAGAGTTTGAGATTAGCGCATTTTTCGAAGAAGATGGGGAACGTCAGGTTATGCCTGGTGAAGTTATGATTATAAAAGGTCAGCTTCGCAGTGGCTTTATGTACCCTATGATTAAGTTTGTGGCTATTTCAGACACGGATATTTTTGGCGAAAAAAAGAAAAGAAAACGTAGAAAGCATGGCTATTCAGGTACTAATATTTCAAGTTTTACCGACCTTAACATTGGTGATTATGTTGTCCACGAAAACCACGGACTTGGTGTTTATCGTGGAATAGAAAAAATAGAAGTAGACCATATTGTAAAGGACTACATTAAGATTGAATATGCCAAGGGCAGCAACCTTTATGTGTTAGCAACCCAGCTTGATATGATTCAAAAATATGCTGACAGCACGGCGAAACCGCCTAAACTTAACACATTAGGTGGCCAGGAATGGAAAAAAACAAAGACCAGGGTTAAGAAGGCTGTTGCGGATATTGCAAAGGAGCTTGTTCAGCTTTATGCAATAAGGGAGAACAGCAACGGATATCAGTTTTCTCCTGACACGGAATGGCAGAAGGAATTCGAGGAAATGTTTCCATTTGAGGAGACCGATGATCAGCTTAATGCCATATCTGAAGTAAAAAAAGACATGGAAAGCACGAAAATTATGGACAGACTGATTTGCGGAGACGTAGGTTTTGGCAAGACAGAAGTGGCAATTCGTGCGGCTTTTAAGGCAGTGCAGGATGACAAGCAGGTGGCTTATCTTGTTCCAACAACGGTTTTGGCCCAGCAGCACTACAAAACTTTTAAGCAGAGATTTAAGGATTTCCCTGTCAGAGTGGAAATGCTTTCAAGATTTAGAACAAAATCAAATATTGATAAAACAATAAAAGATTTGAATAAAGGTTATGTTGACGTTGTTATCGGAACTCATCGTATGCTTTCAAAAGATGTTAAATTTAAGGATTTGGGACTTTTGATTATTGATGAAGAGCAGAGATTTGGCGTAAAACATAAGGAACAGATTAAAGAATTGAAAAATAATGTTGACGTAATGACTCTTACAGCAACTCCGATTCCAAGAACTCTTCATATGAGTCTTATTGGAATAAGAGATATGTGCGTAATGGAAGAACCACCTCAGGAACGTATGCCAATACAGACTTTTGTTATGGAGTACAATGAGGAAATTGCAAGGGATGCCATAAACAGGGAACTTGCAAGAGGCGGTCAGGTTTATTACGTGTACAACAGGGTTCAGGATATAGCTGAAATGGCAGGAAAAGTTCAGGCACTTGTGCCTGATGCCAGTGTTGCCTTCGCACACGGACAGATGAGTGAGCGACAGCTTGAAGAAATAATGTATGATTTTGTTAACGGGGACATTGATGTTCTTGTAACAACTACAATAATAGAAACAGGTCTTGACATACCAAATGCCAACACCATTATAATACACGATGCAGAAAAAATGGGCTTGTCCCAGCTTTATCAGCTTCGTGGCCGTGTAGGCCGTTCAAACCGTACATCGTACGCTTTTTTGATGTATAGCAGAAACAAGATGCTTACGGAAGTTGCGGAAAAGCGACTTGGGGCAATAAGGGATTTTACGGAACTTGGCAGTGGTGTAAAAATTGCAATGCGAGACCTTGAAATCCGTGGTACCGGAAATCTTCTTGGGGCTGCACAAAGCGGTCATATGGAGGATGTTGGTTACGACCTTTATTGCAAAATGCTTAACGATGCCATTAATACTTTAAAGGGCAACAAGCCAATGGATGATTTTGAAACAAAGGTAGACCTGACAGTGGATGCTTTTGTTCCACCTTCATATATTAAAAATGAAGCTCTTAAAATGGATATTTACAAGCGAATTGCAGGAATAGAGACAATGGAAGAATACGAGGATATGCAGGATGAACTTCTTGACCGTTTCGGTGACATACCGAATCAGGTTGAAAACCTTCTCCAGATTGTTTTGCTTAAAAATGCAGCACATCAGGCATATGTTACTGAAATTTCAGGTCATAAAAACAGAATCAAGCTTACAATGTGGAAAGACGCTGAGGTGGATGTGGAAAGAATACCAATTCTTGTCCGCGAGTACAAAGGCAGACTTAAGTTTATGCCTAAAGACGAACCGTATTTTATTTTTGAGCCAAAACCGGGCACAGGCACAGTAATAGAAAATGCAAGAAGATTGGTAGAATCACTGTCTACATTGAAGGATGAAGAATAGAATAAGGTATGTGAGCTACGACTAAAGCAGTTGAAATATATTGTGAAAATATACAACTGTAGAGTCAGTTACATATGCTGTGATTAAAATAGTTGAAAAGATAAGGTAAAGGGAATAGATTGTATATAGTGGCAAGTCAGGGGAGGTGATTGTCTTTGAGAAGAAAGTTAATATGTATTTTGGTAGGACTTACAGTTGCGGTGGGACTTGTAGGTTGTGGTCAGAAAAAAGCAGTGGAGGAAACCACGGTGGCTACAAGTGAAACAGGTTCCGAAAGTTCAACAGTTTTAAAGGGGACAGCTTCGAAAAACTCAACTGGTTCTGACGGGGCAGACACTACTCTTGCCATTACTGCAGGCGGTAGTCAGGTTATGCTTGACGAGGTAAGGTATTATGCGTATACAGCCCAGGCGACTTACGAAACTTATTATCTTACAAAGGGCAAGGAAATAGACTGGGACTCAAAAATGGATGGCGATGTGACTTGGGAGCAGGGTGTCAAAAGCCTTGTGCTTGACGATATTTGCAAGAGGGAATGGCTTAATGAAATTTCATCACAATATGATATTAAGCTTACAAAGAAAGAAAAGTCATCTGTTAAAACAAAGGCTTTAGAGTATTTTAAGAACACCAATGTTAAGCTTGCAAAGAAAATAAATATTAGTGAAGGCCGTTTGATTAAGGTTTTTGAAAAGGCAGAAATTGCTAATAAAACTGAGAAAAAGATGGAAAAAGATGGAAGTTCCACGAAGGAAATGTATATAAAATGGAAAAAGGGAAATAATGTTACGGCAGAATCACAATGGAATAACATTAATTTCAAGGAAGCGATATTTACATTGGAGGATGTTAAATGAGAAAGACAGGAAGATGCATATTAAGCGCAGTTATTGCAGTGCTTCTTATGATTGGAGCAATTGATTATGCATTTGTAATAGGAAAGGCGAAGCCGGTAGGCGATTTAAAGACAAGCCAGAGTGAAGTTATTGTTAAAGATTTTATCCACGATAACTATGAGATTAGCGAAAAAAATCCATGGACTGATTATGGACTTCATCCAATCGAATACACGGAATCAGCAGGAAAGAGCGGTTTTGACAAGGCTATAAGTGCCAAGGCAGCTATTCTTGTGAATGTTAATTCAAAAGAGATTTATTATGAAAAAAACAGCGATGCCAAGATGTATCCGGCAAGCACAACTAAGCTTATGACAGCTTTGACTGTTTTGCAGAATATGAAAACTACTGATATAGTAACAATCGGCAGTGAAATTAATATGATTGCAGCAGATTCAAGTAAGGCAGGTTTTAGTCAGGGACAGGTTGTAACAGTTCAGGAGTTGCTTGAAGGCTTGCTTATTTCATCAGGAAATGACGCAGCCTATGTTTTGGCAAAAGCAGCAGGCGAAGCAATTCTTAAAGACAATATTGCTAACGAAGGAAAAACATTTACAGCAGCACAGTGTGTTGAGCGTTTTGTTTATGAGATGAATAAGAATGTCCGTGACATGGAACTTGAAAATACACATTTTATGTCACCGGATGGCTATGATGCGGCAGACCAGTACACATCAGCTAGCGACTTGTCTAAGATTGCAATTGAAGCATACAACAACGAAACAATTCGTAAGATTTGCGGAACACAGTCTGAAAAGTCCGGCACATTAAACAAGACTTGGGTATCAACAAATGCCCTACTGGACAAGTCAGGACAGTTCTACTACCAGTACTGTGTCGGCATGAAAACAGGAAGTACAGGCCTTGCAGGCAAGTGCCTTGTGTCAGTGGCAAAGAATGGCGACACGGAATGCATAAGCGTAGTCTTAAATGACAGCACAGATGAACAGCGCTGGACAGACGCAAAGAAATTGTTGAAGTTTGGCGTGGAGTAAAGCTTAATATAGAAAAATAGATTGATTCACCCCCGTAGGAAATTGGCAGGAGCCAATTCCTACGGGGGTTTTTGTAGTGGTGTGAGCCTATGAATAAACAGAGCAAAAAGGTGTCCGTACCTCAAAAAGAGAAAGACTTGAAATGTCGGGGTACGTTTCTCGTGAACACAAACTATATGTTGTATAAAATGAGCGATGATTTGGACGTGTGTACCCCGAAATAAGCAATATTTAAAATATCGGGGTACATTCATACTTTTCATATATAGTATGTTACGCGATAAAAAGAGAAAATCGAGAAAACGTACCCCGAAAATCAAAGAAATTCATATATTGGGGTATTTAGACCATAATCATATACAATACGTTGCACCGCGAGAGGGAAAATTATTGATTTCGTACCCCGGAAATCAAAGAAATTCATATATTGGGGTATTTAGACCATGGTCATATACAATACGTTGCACTGTGAGACAGGGGATTATTGATTTCGTACCCCGAAAAATAACAAAAAATCTATAGCGGGGTACATCGCCAAAATAAATTCAAAAATCTAGAAATTGCAGAAAAAATTCTTGTCAACACAAACTATGCGTGATTCCAAATTCCACTAATAAGTAGAAATTTGCCACAAAAGAAAAACGCTCGCTAGGAAACCTAGCGAGCACCTTTGGTATATGGGGCTTCTACAAAAAAATGGGGGGATAAGTCGAAGCCCTCTATGTCACATTATATTACCTTTTGTTGTATTCTGCAACCTTTTTATTAATTTTTTCTATAGGATTTAATAAATCACTTATAGAAGCGTCATGATTTAGTCTGTCAATGAATGTTGCAGTGAACTTTGTAATGTCTACATTGATGTACCATTCTCTCTTAAGAAGCTCTGGAGACTGGTAAATTGAGTTAGTTGTCATGATTCTGTAGATAAGTCCCTGTTCGTAAGCTTCATCAAATCTTTCAAGACCGTTAGTAAAGAGACCAAATGTAGAAGCAACAAATACTCTGTTAGCTTTTCTCTTCTTAAGCTGCTTAGCAACATCAAGCATGCTATCACCTGAAGAAATCATATCATCAATAATAAGAACGTCCTTACCTTCAACTGAATCACCAAGGTATTCATGAGCCACAATAGGATTACGTCCGTCTACGATAGTAGTAAAATCACGACGTTTGTAGAACATACCTACATTAATTCCAAGAACGTTAGCGTAGTAGACAACTCTACCCATAGCACCTTCGTCAGGGCTGATAACCATAAGATGATCAGCATCAAGCTTAATGTCATCAACATTTCTAAGAAGATTTTTTATAAACTGGTATGTTGGCATAATTGATTCAAAACCACTAATAGGAATAGCATTGTTTACACGAGGATCGTGAGCGTCAAAAGTAAGAATATTGTCTACGCCCATGTTTACTAATTCCTGAAGCATTACTGCACAGTCCATAGATTCTCTGGATGTACGTCTGTGCTGTCTTCCTTCATAAAGGAAAGGCATAATAACTGTAATTTTTCTAGCTTTACCTGCAGCAGCAGCGATAACTCTCTTAATGTCAGCAAAGTGATCATCAGGAGACATATGATTCTTGCAACCGCAAACAGTATATTCAATGCTGTAGTTAGTAACATCATCTATAATGTAAAGGTCTGTACCACGAACAGATTCGCCTAAAGTACATTTAGCTTCACCTGTACCAAATCTTGGTGTTTTTACATCAAGAAGGTAAGAATCTTTAGTATAACCCTTGAAAGTAATAGGTGATTCTTTAGCTTCAATTCTCTGGCTTCTCCAATCAGCAATATAAGCGTCAACTGCTTCGCCTAACTGCTTACTTCCTGATAATGCAACAATTGCAAGTGGTCCTACAGGAATAGATTCAACATATTTTTTGATAGACATTTCAAAATTTCCTCCGTGTGTTAAATAGTAAATTTCTTTTTTATTCTTATATCATCACCAAAAATCTTTAAAGGAGTGTAATTACCCGCTGTACGTGAAAAAATACGCTCTTCATATTTCTGCTGTAATTCCTGTAAAGAAAAATTAGTAGAAATAATAGTAGATTTCTGATGTATAAGTCTCTCATTAAGACAATCAAATAGGGATGATTCAGTAAAGGAGTTAGACATCTCCGTGCCCAAATCATCAATAATAAGTAAATCACAACGAAGCAACTCGTCAAAACTAATCTGACGGTAAATAGTGGTGTTGCTACGTTTAAAGGAATAATCTGCCAACAAATCGAAAAGTTGTACTGCTGAAAGATAAATAACAGAGTAGGATTTTTCGATTAATTCCTTTGCAATGCAGTTAATGAGAAAAGTTTTCCCTGTACCTGCCCTGCCATAGAATAACAGATTATCAAAGGTTTTGTCAAAGTTATTTATAAAATAATGACAATGGTCCACAACAGCGTCAATATTTTCTGCTGCGGAAATCCCTGTATCGGGATCAATGTAGTCATCAGAATACAAATCATATTCAAAAGTATCAAAGTTTTCGCGTTCAAGAATCTCCTTAAGCTCAGAACGGGAATAAAGCAGTCTGACAACCTCTGCCTTAAGGCATTCACAAGGTTTTCCGTCAACAAAACCTGTATCTTTACATTTAGGGCATGTAAAAATCTCATCCAGGTAATCGGCGGAATAACCTCCGGCTAAAAGAGCTGCTTTTTTTTGTTCACTTATAAGGGCAATGTCCTCACGAAGTGTGTCCTTAGCAGAAGAATTGCCTGAAAGAGAAAGTCTAAGGGCACGTCCTGCAAGAACACCAATCTGCCCGTCTAAATCCTTAATAAGAGGAATTTTTTCGTAGACTTCTTCAATACGTCTGTTTAATTTAATTTTATTATTTAATTGACGGTCATTGTAACTGTTTGCAATAACGTCAAATTGATCTCTGGTTAAAGCCATATTAAATCCTTAAAAATTTTTAAAATAAATATCTACAATAATTAGAGTGTTCAAAACCCCAAATTTAATTATAGGAATTGCTTTCAACAATCTTACTATAAAGATACCTTATATTTCAAAGGTAAACAATCCTTTTTTGTAATTAAATGTTCGGATTAATAAAAACCCCTAATAAATATTTCTGCAATAATATACAATATCTATTACTTGTTAGACTTAAGCTTGCTGTCTCTGTTGGCAATAAGCTTTCTTTCAAGATCCTTATAGTCATATGTACGCTGGTCAAAAGTCTGCTTCTTAGGTGCAGCCTTAGGAGTCTTAGAAAACTTAGCGTTTGCAAAAGGAATATTCTTCTGGAAAGTTTTTGACATTTCCTCAGAATGAAGTTTGTCTAACTTTTCAATATCGCTCATATCCTTAACATTGTTAGTATACCACCTTGTAAGAATACCATCAGTATAATTGAAAAGATTTCCGCTGTGCATGTGAGCCATAGTGCGGTTACATGCTTCAATAATAATTTCGTCGGTAAAACCGTATGTATCAGTCCATTTTGCAATGTAAGCAATCTCTTTTCTTACAGGAACGGTAGGAGCCTGTCCGAAAATCTTATAAATGCTTTTAGAAATGCCTTCCCTGAACTTTTTGTCAGCCTTAGCTTCTTCTATTGAATTTATATCTTTTTTTGCGTATTCAACGGCTCTCTTCTCGATAGAAGATAAAGAGTTAAAACCGTCCCTGATGCAGGCATCCATAATATATTCAATAAAATCTGCATCAAAACAAAGTCCGTCAATCATATACAAAATACTGTTAATGTCATTAGAGCTAAGTGGTCTTCCAAGATAAGTCTGTGCCAAAAGCTGAACGTCATTAAAAGTATCATTATCTGCAAAATCAAGAATCTCTCTTGGTGTATATTTGCGCTTGGCTGGAATAACATGTCCTGTGCTTTCCGGAACAGGAATAGACTCACTCTGACCGGAAGCTGATGCCAAAAGGTTAGTTTCAGTACTTGTAATACCCTTTACAATATAACGGTTGCGAAGGATAGACTCTAAAGTAATGCCTGAAATCTCATTCTGGCTGTTATAAGACAAAGTAATGAGATTCTGTTCAGCCCAATAGTTAAGAGCACGAATAACGTCAGACTCTAACATATTAAACTTGTCCGCGATTCTTTCAGTTGTAAGCTCATCAGCAATGTCGTTATTGCTGTTAACAAGGCGCAACAAATGAAGATAAATCTTAATAAACTCTCCGTTGGCCCTAGGCATATATTCATCCATAAAAATATTTGATACAGAAGTAAATTCTGCAATGCTCCCTCTATCTAAAACCAATTTACACATTTTGTCTCATAATCCTTTTCGTAAAATTATTATCTCACAAAAATGCACACAAATCCCCGAAAACTTCTGTGAGACTTGAAGACTCCCAGAGAAGTGGTGCAAGGAGAAGTATAGCATAAAGAATTAAAAAATCAACATCACAAATTGGGTGAAATGCCCATTTTTAAAGGGCTTGCGGGCAATGTTAATAATGTTGATAATGTGAATAAAAAGTCGGCATAAAAAGTCGAAAATCAGTGAAACCCTTATAAAATAAGAGAATTGTCAGGTTGCAAAATAACAAAGTTATGTAAACAAAAAATCCACAAAAAATCATTGAGAGTTATCAACGAAATTTTGTGGACTTGTTAATAAGTTAATTACCTAGCAAATGTTCCCCGATTTTTACTACATCTCCGGCACCCATTGTTATCAACAAATCACCTGTTGAACAATTTTCTAATAAAAAATTTTCGATTTCGCTAAAAGATGGGAAATAATATGCTTCAGTACCAAGTTTTTTGATACCTTTCATAACATCTTTTGAGCTGATTCCGAGAGTATCTTTCTCTCTTGCTGCGTAAATATCTGCAAGAACAACAGCGTCTGCTTCTGATAAAGCTTTGCAGAACTCTGGTAATAAAGCCTTAGTTCTTGTATATGTATGTGGCTGGAAAACAACCCACATCTTCTTGTGTGGATAATGTTTAGCCGTCTTAATTGTTGCTCTAATTTCATCAGGGTGATGAGCGTAGTCATCAATAACAGTAATATCACCTAATTTTCCTTTGTACTGGAAACGTCTGTCAGTTCCACCGTACTGCTGTAAACCAGCAATAATGCTGTTATCGTCAATACCCATAAAATGAGCAGCAGCAATAGATGCAAGTGAATTGTAAATATTGTGTTCCCCTGTAACTTTCAAAACGATATGAGTCTTAGTTTCGCCGTTTACAACAAGGTCATAAGAACCTCTTGCAAACTCATCATAAGTAATGTTAGCGGCGCTATACATACTCTTTTCAGGATCAGAGCCTACAGTAATAATGTTGCACTTAAGCCCTTCAGTAAAATAGTCAAGGTTATCAATATCGCTATTAATAACAAGTGCACCGCCTTCAGGAATAAGTTCTGCATATCTTCTAAAACTATGTCTAATGTCATCAAGGTCCTTGAAGAAATCAAGGTGGTCTGCAGCCACATTAAGAATAATTCCAATAGTAGGTGCAAAAGATAAGAAGCTGTTAGTATATTCACAAGCTTCAGTAATCATATTGTCTGAATGACCAATACGTGTGTTGCCGTTAATTGCCGGCATAATTCCACCAACCAAAATAGTAGGGTCGGTATTTGCTTCAAGCATAATCTGTGAAAGCATTGAAGTTGTTGTAGTCTTGCCATGAGTTCCTGAAACACCGATGGCAGTATGGTAATTCTTCATAATCTGACCTAAAAACTCAGCTCTTGTCAAAAGAGGAATATTCATCTGTGTAGCAGCTACAAGTTCAGGGTTGTCAGCCTTAACTGCAGCAGTATATATCAAAACTTCTGTATCGGCAGCCACATTAGAAGCCTTCTGGCCATAGTAAATAGTTGCTCCAAGAGATTCAAGGTGTTTAGTTATTTTAGATTCTCTTGAATCAGAGCCTGTAACAGTGAAGCCTTTAGAAAGCATAATCTCTGCAAGTCCGCTCATACTAATTCCGCCAATTCCTGTAAAATGGATCTTTGCCGGAGTATTAAAATCTAGTTCGTACATAGTTGTTTATTTCATCCTTTCTTAAGAAAAAATTAAAAGACGAAAACGCCTTTCTACTTATTAATTAAGTATACTCTTAAATGATTTATTTTTAAAGACTGAAAAAAGAAAAAAAAACAGGAAAATAAAAACTCTTTTGAAAAAATAATAAAAAAATTAATGAAATAATAAAAAACACGAAAAAGTAATAAAGAAATTGGTAATTTTGCATAACACATGTAGAAAAAACAAGAAATTTAGAGAAAAAATACACAATAAAATTCATTGAAACTCTTTTATTGAAAGGGGGTTAGTGCTATAATTAACTTATCAATTATTCGCAGCGAGGTGAGGGACATGATTAAAAAAGAAATGATTGCAATGCTGTTAGCAGGAGGGCAGGGAAGCCGTCTCGGTGTTTTAACAGCAAAAGTTGCAAAACCTGCAGTGGCATTTGGAGGAAAGTATAAGATTATTGATTTTCCACTTAGTAACTGCATTAACTCAGGCATTGATACAGTAGGTGTTTTAACACAGTATCAGCCACTTAGACTTAACTCCCATATTGGAATTGGTATTTCATGGGACTTAGATCGTAATATTGGAGGCGTTACGGTTCTTCCGCCATACGAAAAAAGTAAGAACACTGAATGGTATACAGGTACAGCCAATGCCATTTTCCAGAACTTAGACTATATGGATTCATATAATCCTGATTATATACTTATTTTGTCAGGTGACCATATTTATAAGATGGACTACGAGGTTATGCTTGATTATCATAAGGCTAATAAGGCAGATGTTACAATTGCAGCAATGCCTGTTCCAATTGAGGAGGCAAGCAGATTTGGTGTAGTAGTTACAGATGAGGATCACAAGATTACAGAGTTCCAGGAGAAGCCGGAACATCCAAAGAGTAATCTTGCATCAATGGGTATCTACATATTTAGCTGGCCGGTTCTTAGAGAAGCATTGATTAAGCTTAAAGACCAGCCTAATTGTGACTTTGGTATGCATATTATTCCATATGTTCACAGAGAAGGAAAAAGAATTTTTGCATATGAATATACAGGATATTGGAAAGATGTAGGAACATTAAAGTCATATTGGGAAGCCAATATGGAATTAATTGATATTGTGCCTGAATTTAATTTATATGAAGAATTTTGGAAGATTTATACTAAGAATGATGCTTTACCACCACAGTATCTGTCAGACAGTGCAGAGGTGGAGAAGAGTATTGTAGGCGAGGGCTGTGATATATACGGCGGTGTTTATAACTCGGTAATAAGTGCGGATGTAGTGATAGAAGAAGGAGCGGAGGTTCACGATTCCATTATTATGCATGGCACCATAATTAGAAAAGGAACTAAGGTTTACAATGCCATTATTGCAGAGAATGTTGAAGTTGGACAGGACTGCGAAATCGGCATTGGAGAATATGCAGACAGCTTGTTAAGTCAGAAGATTTATAATTGTGAACTTGCTGTTATTGGAGAAGGTTCAAGTATACCGGATGGTGTAAAGATTGGAAAGAATGTAGCAATATCAGGAAAGACGGAAATTACAGATTATCCGGACGGAAAGCTCCCATCAGGTGGCTATATTATTAAGGCAGGTGAGATTTAATGAGAGCAATAGGAATAATTTTAGCAGGTGGAAATAACAGTAAGATGCGCGAACTCTCAAAGAAGAGAGCAATTGGAGCAATGCCTATAGCAGGAAGCTATAGAGCTATAGATTTTTCATTAAGTAATATGTCTAATTCACATATTCAGAAGGTAGCAGTTTTAACACAGTACAATGCGTGGTCGTTAAATGAACATTTAAGTTCATCTAAATGGTGGGATTTTGGTAGAAAACAGGGAGGATTGTTTGTATTTACACCATCTATCACATCAGACAATGGATTCTGGTATAGGGGAACTGCAGATGCCATTGCACAGAATATGGCATTTTTAAAGAAGAGCCATGAACCATATGCAATTATTGCATCAGCAGATGCAGTATACAAGCTTGATTACAACAAAGTATTAGAAAGACATGTTGAAACAGGCGCAGACATTACAATTGTCTGCAAGGATATCGGTTCAACAGAGAAGGCTTTAGCATACGGTGTTGTAACAACAGATTCTAACGGCAGAATCGTTGATTTTGTAGAGAAGCCGGGCGAAACAACAAGCTCAAAGATTTCAACAGGAATTTATGTAATCAGAAGAAGATTACTTATCCAGTTAATTGAGCAGTGTATGGCAGAAGATAATTATGATTTTGTAAACGACATAATTATCAGAAACAAAGATACAAAGAGAATATATGCTTATAATCTTGATTCTTATTGGCAGAATATTTCTAACATAGACAACTATTATAGTTGTAATATGGATTTTCTTAAACCGGATGTAAGGGATTTCTTCTTTAAACAGTATCCGGACGTATATTCAAAAGTGGCTGATTTGCCACCGGCAAAATATAATCCTGGTTCAAAAGTAAGAAACAGCTTAATTTCAAGTGGTTGTATCATTAACGGTGAAGTGGACGGATCCGTGGTATTCCATCAGGCATACATTGGAAACAATTGTGTAATCAAGAACTCAATTATTCTTAATGATGTTTATATTGGAGACAACACAGTAATAGAGAATTGTATAGTTGAAAGCCACAGCACTATTAATCCTAACGAGAAATTAGGAAGCGAAGATAGCGAAGTACAGATTATTAATGAGAGAAACTTCAGATATAGTTTATAGAAGTAATCTAAGGGTTGTACATAAAAATACTTAGGCAAATATAATAGAAAGGAAGCGCAGGTGTATTACAGGTACACCTGTACCTCAAAGTAGGAAATTGAGGAAGGACATAATTATGAATATTACAGATGTAAGAGTTAGAAAAATGACAAAAGAAGGAAAGATGAAAGCAGTTGTGTCAATTACTATTGATGATGAATTTGTAGTACATGACATTAAAGTAGTTGAAGGAGATAAGGGATTATTCATTGCAATGCCTAGCAGAAAAGCAGCAGATGGTGAATACAGAGACATTGCTCATCCAATCAACTCAGGTACCCGTAACAATATCCAGCAGATAGTTCTTGAAGCTTACGAGAAGGCCTTACTTGAACCGGAAGCTGAATAGAAAATTATAAACAATAAAATAATATCTAACTAAAAAGGCTACAGCTTGCGGAAACGTGGGCTGTAGTTTTTTTGATTGAAAATTCTTAGGAGAATTTGTTGAATAAAACAACCTAAATGACAGAATCACATTGACAAAAAAGATGATAAATAATAAAATCATAGTATTAAGGATAAAGGAAAAATTACTATGAGAAAGATTGAAACATTAGAAATGGCGTTGGAAAGAATTAAGGAATTAGAGGCGGAGAACCAGAAGCTGAATGAAGAATTGGAATATTACAGAAACAGAAAAGTAAGCGGACGTCAGAAACATAACGATAAGTGGCAGTCTATTTATAATGATTTTGTTGTTTTATATGAATCGGGAATGTCAATTGCTGAAATTGCAAAAGAAAAAAAATTGAGCGAAAGAACTATCTATAGATATAAGGCTTATTATGACAAGGTGATGAGTGAGCAGAAAGCATTGGCGGAATAGATATTTAGGAAGAATGTATGCTTGAAAAAATATTTTATTAGGAGAAGAAAATGCTATTGGAAGAGTATATAAATGTTATAAATGCTATTAGAAGTTATGTTAATGGAGAGGAAATGGACCAGGCATTTTGTTCTAATTTGGCGGGAGCATATCAGATTTGCAAGAAACATAATTTAACAGCGCTTATGGCAGAAGTTTTGGATAGAACGGATGTTGACAAGAGGAGCCCGATATATCAAAGATGGCAGATGGAAAAGAATCAGGCTGTTTACAAGAATGTTTTAATGGATGTTGAGCGCGAGGAGATTATTGCATTCTTTGAAGAAAAGAATATTTGGTATTTGTTACTGAAAGGTTTGATTATTAGGGAATACTATCCAAATCCTGCCTTAAGAGAGATGTCAGATAATGATATTTTAGTTGACAGAAAATATATGAAGGACATTTATGACTTCATGGTTGGTAGAGGGTACAGTATTAAAGGATATGGAACCAGCAATCATGATGAGTATTTAAAGAAACCGGCATATAATTTTGAAATGCACAGAGCTCTTTTTGACAAAGATGATTACGAAAGTTGGAATAATTATTTTGACAATGTATTTGATAAGTTAACAAAGAAGTCTGAGAATAGCCTGGAATATGTATTCAAAGAGGAAGATTTTTATATTTATTTTATGGTACATACATATAAGCATTATGCAGGCGGCGGAATGGGACTTAGAACAATTCTTGATGTGTATTTGTATTTGAGAAAGAATAAAGAGTTGGATTTTTCTTATGTTGAAAAAGAATTGGGAAAATTAAATATAGCAGATTTTGAAAAACAGTTTAGAAAGCTATGTTTTGATGTATTCAGTGTTAATGAATCTGATGCTAAAGCGGATTGGTATGAAGGTCTTCCAACAGATGAAAAGAATATGCTTGATTATATTATGGGAGCAGGCACATATGGAAATGTGGATAATTTGGTAGCAAATAAGCTTGGAGATGACGATGATGTAAAAAAATCTAAGTTTAAATATGTTTTTAGACGAGTTTTCCCAGACTATAAAAGTTTTAAGAAGTATCATCCATTGATATGTAGGTATAAGGTTCTTGTTCCTTTTGGATATTTATTTAGAATTATTAAGCTTCCTTTCACAGGTTGGAAGAGAGCCATGGCAGAACTTAAGGCTGTATTAAGAAAGTAGGCTTGACACTATTTCAAATGAATTATATAGTAAACTACAGTAAATATGAAAAAGGACTGGCTTACAATGCGATTCATTTGGGGCTAGGCAGGGAAAGGAGCAGGCAGTATTCATAGGTATTATTGGGAGTGGCATTATGGATATTGCAAAATAGTAGTATGTACGATTATTTAGTAGTTGGAGCAGGTTTGTATGGAGCAGTTTTTGCTAATCAGGCCAAGGCTCAGGGAAAGTCTGTTTTGGTTATTGATAAAAGACCTAATATTGCAGGAAATGTTTTCACGGAGAAGATTGAAGGCATCAATGTACATAAGTATGGGGCACATATTTTCCATACTAATAATAAGAAAGTTTGGAATTTTGTTAATCGGTTTGCTGAATTTAACAGATTTACTAATTCACCGGTAGCAAATTATAAAGGGGAACTTTTTAGCTTGCCTTTTAATATGTATACTTTCAACAAGATGTGGGGAGTTGTTACACCAAGTGAAGCGCAGGCAAAGATTGAGGAGCAGAAGAAACAGGCTGGAATTACTGAACCTAAGAATTTGGAAGAACAGGCTATTTCTTTGGTAGGAACCGATATTTATGAAAAGTTGATTAAGGGTTACACAATGAAGCAGTGGGGAAGACCTTGCGATAAACTTCCTTCTTTCATTATTAAGAGATTGCCGGTTCGACTTACTTTTGATAATAATTATTTTAATGCACTTTATCAGGGGATTCCTGTAGGTGGATATACCAAGATGGTTGAAAATATGCTTGAGGGCATTGATGTAAAACTTGGAGTTGATTATTTTGATAACAAGAGTGAATATGATGCAATGGCTTCCAAGGTAGTTTACACAGGGGCTATTGATGCATATTTTGACTACAAGCTTGGAACTTTAGAGTACCGTTCAGTAAGATTTGAAAATGAAATCCTTGATATTCCTAATTTTCAGGGAAATGCAGCAGTTAATTATACTGATTCTGAAACACCTTGGACTCGTATTATTGAACATAAGTGGTTTGAGTTCGGAAAGGATGAAGAAGGTAATGACTTGCCTAAGACTGTTATTTCAAGAGAGTACAGTGCTGAATGGAAGCCGGGAGATGAACCTTACTATCCTGTGAACGACGAAAAGAATGGCGCTCTGTATGAGCAGTATAAAGAGTTAGCACAGAAGGAAGATAATATTATTTTTGGTGGCCGACTTGGTGAATATAAGTATTATGATATGGATGCAGTTATTGCGTCCGCACTTGAAATGAGTGAGAAGGAATTAGCTTAGGAAATTCCTAAAGAGGTTAAATTTTTTTGAATTGTAATATTTTTTGAATTACAATATTTTGGAATGAAAATATCTTTGAATTAAAGCATCTTTGAACTGACGTTGTGGGTTTGAAGATGTTTTTTTGTTGGAAAAAACAAAAATAATGTATAAATAATTTATTATTGTAAATTTTTTTAACTCTGTGCTATAATATCTTTATGTTTATAAGGTGAAAACTTTATAAAATTAAAATATGCTGAAAAATATTATATTGAAAGGAGTACTACTTATGAGACATGAATTAGACCATATAGATGAACAGATTATTAAGTTGCTTCATGAGAACGCTCGTATTCCCCTTAAAACTATTGCGAGCCAGGTCTTTTTATCATCACCGGCAGTATCTGCCAGAATTGAAAGATTAGAACAGGCAGGAATTATTACAGGTTATACTGCAAAGGTTAACCCGGCAGAATTGGGTTATCATATTAAGGCATTTATAAACCTTGAGGTTAATCCGGGACAGAAGAAGGATTTCTATCCTTATATTAAAAGTTGTAACAATGTTATTGAATGTAACTGTGTTACAGGAGACTATGCAATGCTTGTTGAGGTAATGTTTAAGAGCACTGAGGAGCTTGATCACTTCATTGGAGAGCTTCAGACATTCGGAAGTACGAAGACTCAGATAGTATTCTCAACATCTGTAGAACATAGAGGAATTCCACTTTCTACAGAAGAAGAATAGAATTTAGTATATTTTTACAAATTAATTTGTTTTTATAATAGAAGTTGTAAAAAAGGAGCTGTGTGCTAATGATTTTAGCAATCGTTAGAACAACAGCTCCTTTTTAGTGTGCCATTACGAAGCAATTATAAGTATATAGAAGCAAGAATATGTGATTGTCTACCGGGTACAATCCTGGTAAATGATCTACACAACCTTTATTTATCGCATGTTTTTGAACATTTCACTATATTGAGTGAAAAAATGTTGTGGGAATAGAAATAAAATTTGTTGAAAAGTTTTCTCAAACGTGGTAAGGTATTGAATACGTAACTGCTTGTTATTTATTTAACAATTAAGAAGATGATTAATTATTGAAAGCATTTGCTATAAAATAATTTGAACGCTTAAGGGGAAGTCAATTAAATGAAAAGATTTGGTTGTTTAGAATGTATTCAAGTATTGATACTATCTTAATTGTTTGGAAGTACTCAAGTTTGATAATAATCAACAATTGAGAATCGAGAAAGAAAGGGAATGAATAAATATGAACAGTTTTATTTATTTAGCTCCGGTTGCAGGTGTTATAGCATTGATTTTTGCTTTTTATAAGGCAATGACTATTAACAAGAGCGAAGCCGGAAATGACAGAATGAAAGAAATCGCTTCAGCTATCGCTGAAGGTGCCAGAGCTTTCTTATTTGCAGAATATAAAGTTTTGGTTATTTTTGTAGCAGTATTATTTGTAGTTTTAGGATTTGGAATTAGCTGGCTTACAGCAGTTTGCTTCTTAGTTGGAGCATTATTCTCAACTTTGGCAGGTTATTTTGGCATGACAGTAGCTACAAAGGCTAACGTTCGTACAGCTAATGCAGCTAAAGAAAGCGGAATGAACAAAGCTTTATCAATCGCTTTTTCAGGCGGTGCTGTTATGGGCCTTAGCGTTGTAGGTCTTGGTATTATTGGAATAAGTGTTATCTTCATTATTCTTAATGCTACAGGCGAAGTTACAACAGACGCAGTAAGTATTCTTACAGGATTTAGCCTTGGTGCTTCATCAATCGCTCTTTTTGCAAGAGTTGGAGGTGGTATCTATACTAAGGCAGCAGACGTTGGAGCTGACCTTGTAGGTAAAGTAGAAGCAGGTATTCCTGAAGATGATCCAAGAAATCCTGCTGTTATCGCAGATAATGTAGGTGACAATGTAGGTGATGTTGCAGGCATGGGTGCTGACTTATTTGAAAGTTATGTTGGAGCTTTAGTTTCAGCTATTACACTTGGTCTTGTAGCAACAAATATTGGTAGTGCATCTCATTTTATGGCAGCTTTATTCCCACTTGTAATTGCAGGTGTTGGTATTATTGCATCAGTTATCGCTACTTTCTTTGTTAGAGGAAAAGACGGTTCTGATCCACAGAAAGCACTTAATGCAGGTGAATATACAGCAACAGCATTAGTTATTATTGCTTCAGCTATTTTAAGTAATACATTCTTTGGTAACTTTAATGCATTTATCGCAATTATTGCAGGTCTTGTAGTTGGTACTATTATTGGTAAAGTTACAGAAATGTATACATCAGAAAAATATAAGAGCGTTCAGGAAATCGCTGAAAGCTCACAGACAGGTTCAGCAACTAACATTATTAGTGGTCTTTCAGTTGGTATGAAATCAACATGTATCCCTATTGTTGTTATTGCAATCGGAATCTTAGTTGCATTCCACTTCTGCGGAATGTATGGTATTGCTCTTGCAGCAGTTGGTATGCTTTCAACAACAGGTATGACAGTAGCAGTTGATGCTTACGGCCCAATCGCTGATAATGCCGGCGGTATTGCTGAAATGTCAGAACTTGACGAAAGTGTTAGAGATATTACAGACAAATTAGATGCAGTAGGAAATACTACAGCAGCTATTGGTAAGGGATTTGCTATTGGTTCAGCAGCTCTTACAGCTTTATCACTTTTTGTTTCTTTTGCGGAAACAGCAGGAATCACAAAGAACGGTATCAATATTTTAGATGCAAGCGTTGTAGTTGGTCTTTTCATTGGTGGTATGCTTCCATTTATGTTCTCAGCTTTGACAATGTCTTCAGTTGGTAAGGCTGCAAACAAGATGATTGAAGAAGTTCGTCGCCAGTTCAAAGAAAAACCAGGTATACTTAAGGGAACAGAAAAGCCTGACTATACATCATGTGTAGGTATTTCAACACAAGCAGCATTACATGAAATGATTGTTCCTGGTATCATGGCAGTTCTTGTGCCACTTGTTATTGGATTTTTACTTGGAGCAGAAGCTTTAGGTGGTATGCTTGCAGGTTCACTTGTAAGTGGTGTTATGATGGCAGTATTTATGGCAAATGCCGGTGGTGCTTGGGATAATGCTAAGAAGTTTATCGAAGGTGGTTTTGCCGGAGGTAAAGGAAGCGAAGCACACAAGGCAGCCGTAGTTGGTGATACAGTAGGTGATCCATTCAAGGATACATCAGGACCATCAATCAACATTCTTATTAAGTTAATGACAATTGTTTCACTTGTTTTTGCAACAGTAATTGCACAGTATGGTGGAATCTTATTCTAGATTAAAATGAAATTGATTGCTACGTATTGGTAATGAAGAAATTTGTTATAAATAGTACGTCTATCTTAAAACTGTATATTGGAAGCCATCACTTTATGAGAGAAAACATAAAGTGGTGGCTTCTCTTTTTTTTGCTTACAGTGTACAAGTCCAGTCATCCACCTGTGCTTGCACAAAGGTGGATGACTGGACTTAGGACACGCCCCAAGAATGAGCATAAAAGTGAAGCGAAAGCTTCACGATATGCGAATGCTTGGGAAGGATTGCGGGAGTGCGAAGCACGTAGCAATCCGGTAAGCAAAAATGTAGTGGGAATAGACTTGAGAAATTATTGCGGGAGTGAAATTTGACAATAATGGGCAAACTGGTTTACATAAAACAAGAAAACAATATTATTATCGGATAGCGTACCCCAAATTTTTAAAAATAGTGAATTTTTGTGGTACGTTTATTGCCATTAAGCCAGTATAAGTAACATAGTGGTTTACATAATAATTAAAATAAAAGTCAATATGTGATGAATTGAAGAATGAAGCAAGAATATGTGATGTGATTAGTTTACATAACTTGAAAACGTACCACAAAATTTTAGAAAATGCGTTTTTTGTGGTACTCTTGCAAAAATTACGATAAGTTATGTTGAGTTCTGCCATCAACACTTCTACTTAAGTGACACATTTTTGTTTTTATGCTATAATACTTTGCTAACAGACAAATTAAATGTGAGGGTTGTTATGAGTTTTGATTTTTATTATGTAGCACTTTTATTTTTTATTTATAGTTTCCTGGGCTGGTGCGTTGAGGTGGCGTTCGTTGCCATTACAGCAAGAAAAGTTGAGAACAGAGGATTCTTGAATGGGCCGGTTTGTCCTATTTATGGATGTGGAATGCTGGGAGTTCTTGCAGCGCTTACTCCATACAGGGACAATTTTATTTTGCTTTTCATTGGTGGGTTTATTATTTGTACAGCTGTTGAACTTTTTGGCGGCTGGGTTTTGGACAAAATTTTCCATATGAGATGGTGGGATTACACAAAGAACAAGTTTAATATTGGCGGCTACGTTTGCTTAAGGTTCAGTATTATGTGGGGACTTGGCGTTGTGGCAGTGATGAAGCTTGTTCATCCACCGATTTTTGCTTTGGTTAGAAGGCTTCCAAAGATTGCAGGAATTATTATAATAAGTTTTCTTGTTACTATTTTTGCAATAGATATGGTTGTTACTCTTAAGAATCTTATTGGTATCCGTAAGAGTTTGGGACAGCTTGACAAGGTGGCTGAGGACCTTAATAATCTTGGAAATCAGATTAAGGATGTTGTTGGAAATTCTGCAATTAATGTGGCAGACAGAGCTGAGGAAAGTCTTGAAAAGCTTGACGAGAGAACTGAAGAAAGCAGAGAAAAGTGGGCCAATGCCAGCGAAGCTGCAAAAGAAAAAATTGCAGAAGCAGTTGAACCGGCAAGAGAAAAATTTGCAGAGGCAGTTGAGCCGGCTAAAGAAAAACTTGCAGGTGCGGGAAATGCAACTAGGGACATAATTTCAAATGCAGGAAATGCAACAAAAGAAATTATCACAAATGCAGGTGGAGCGACAAAGGATATAATTTCCAACGCAGGTGGAGCTACAAAAGAAATTATCACAAATGCCGGAAGTGCCACAAAAGATATGATTTCCAGTGCCGGTAATGCAGCTAAGGATAAGCTTACTGCCGGTGCAGCTTCAAAGAATAAAAATCAGAATTCTGCAATGAAAGAGAAATGGGCTATCCAGAGAGCTGAATTGGAAGCCAAGATGGATTCTTACATTGCTAAGATAAATATTTACAACAAGCATTCACTTAATTCTCTTCCAAAGTTGAATAAATCCGGAAAGAGTATTAATATAAAAGAGTACATTGAAATGCTTAAAAATAAAAAGGACGAATAAGAAGGTAGGTACAGTTATGAATTTTGAAGGAAAATCATTTTTGAAATTATTGGATTTTACACCGGAAGAGATTAGTGCCCTTATCGATTTGGCAGCCAATCTTAAGGCAAAGAAGAAAGCAGGAGAACTTGTAGATGTTCTTAAAGGAAAGAATATTGCTATTATTTTTGAAAAGACAAGTACTCGTACAAGATGTTCTTTTGAAGTAGCAGCTCACGATCTTGGAATGGGAGTTACTTATTTGGATCCAACAGGTTCACAGATTGGAAAGAAGGAAAGTATTCCTGACACAGCAAGAGTTTTGGGCCGTATGTTTGACGGTATTGAATATAGGGGATTTGAACAGACTATTGTAGAACAGTTGGCAGAATACGCAGGAGTTCCTGTTTGGAATGGACTTACAAATGAATTTCATCCAACACAGATTCTTGCAGATTTCTTAACTTTAAGAGAGAAGTTCGGACGTCTTAAGGGACTTAAGTTTGTATATATGGGCGATGCCCGTTACAATATGGGAAATTCACTTATGGTTGGTTGTGCAAAGATGGGTATGCATTTCGTAGCCTGTGCACCGAAGAAGTATTGGCCTGACGAGAAACTTATTGAAGAATGTAGAGAAGTAGCTAATGAAACAGGGGCAAAAATCGAATTCGAAGAAGATCCTATGGTTGCAACAAAGAATGCAAATGCTATTTACACTGATGTTTG
>UMEI01044204.1_pt1 | contig 36776 bp, 37 predicted proteins | sample 1964711 | NCBI WGS metagenome assembly UMEI01 (sample SAMEA4836016, study PRJEB28245) | human gut metagenome | biome: gut microbiome; material: fecal sample | place: Denmark | collected 2008 | reverse complement strand
CGGTAGGGCCTGATCGTGAGCAGACAATCGTGCGCTATACCGAAGAGGAAAACTAAAATATTCTCGCAGCTTACAAAATGCGAGCGCCCCGGGCTTCTAATGTCGGAAGCTGGGGCGTATTTTTTACCGGTAAGTATTCAAAAACACTATTCGAGATGAAAAAAATAATAAACCCGTGGCAAGGAATGGATGGTTATCATTGCTATGGTTGTGCTCCGGACAATCATTTGGGGTTAAAAATGGAATTTTATGAAGACGGAGACGATATCGTGAGTGTATGGCAGCCACGACCGGAATATCAGGGTTGGATAAATACTTTGCATGGAGGTATACAAGCAGCTTTAGCCGATGAAATATGTGGTTGGGTGGTATTTCGGAAGTTTCAGACCAGCGGTGTAACTTCAAAAATGGAGATACGTTACTTAAAGCCGATGTATACTACCGATGACCGTATTGTTTTGAGAGCGTCTGTACAGGAACAGAGGCGAAATCTGGTACAAATTGCCGCTTGTATTTACAATATGCAGAATGAGTTGTGTACCAAGGCAGTATGTACTTATTTTCTTTTTTCTAAAGAGAAAGCTCGCGCCGAATTTCATTTTTGCGATTGTTCGGTGGAAGAGCGAGAGGAAAATCTATTATAGCCCTATACATACGGTATTACAAATCAGATAAAGAGTCAGAGCTTGTTCAAATTTTTCAATAAAAGTAATATAGTCAGGTTATTATGTATTTTCTTTAGGTCTGTTTTCCGTTTGCAATTATCAAGTAACCCTCTATCATCCTTATGTAAGCAGAAAAACAGCCTTGTAAGAAATTTTCAAAGCCGGCTTCGAGTAAAATTAAAAAAAGCTTTTTGAATCATATACATTTGAAATTCTCAAAAAATAATTTCTTATCAAAAAATATACAGGAATGAAGTCATATTTGCAATCATTGCGTTACCTTATTTCGATACATATACTCGGACTATTTTTTTTCTCGTTGTTCCGTTTAGTTCTCCTCGTACAAGGTTTTGGATATATTGATGAAACCAGCCGGAAATTCGGTATTATAGCAGAAGCATTCTTGCGAGGTGTATGGATGGATAATGTGGTAGCTTGCTATATACTGCTGTTGCCTTTGGCGATATGTTCGTTATCAGCAGTTTTTAACTGTTATAATAGGAACATATATCGGGGTGTAAATATATTTTTCTGTATTTTTTATGGTGTCGCTTTTACTATATCGGCTGCGGATATTCCTTATTTCGATTATTTCTTTAAACATATCAATGCATCTATCTTCAACTGGTTCGGATATGTAGGTACTACGACCGGAATGATGTTCGGAGAGGCTTCATATTTATTGGCTATGGCTTTTTTGATACTTATGATTGCTTTATTTTGCTTTCTTTCCAAACGTATTTTGAAATTGACTGTCAGGGACTTTTCCATATCACATCGGAGAAATACGGGAATAAAGACAAAATCGGTAATCTTCGTTTGTTCGGCCTTGCTTATCGGAGCCTGTATGTTCGGTATCAGGGGGCGTACAGGGTATAATCCTATACGTGTCAGTGCTGCTTATTATTGTAACAATACTTTCCTTAACCAATTGGGTATAAGCCCATCTTTTAATCTTCTGAGGAGCTCTTTGGAGGCTTCTAAGTCTGAAAATAAAGGATTGGAGCTGATGGATGAAAATGCAGCACTCAGCCTTGTCCGTAAAGAGTTGGGAATAACAGATTCTATACCAGAGATATCTCCTATTGCACGGAAAGTTGTTGCAGGAAAGTCACCTGAGCGTCGAAATGTCATATTGGTATTTATGGAATCGATGTCGGCCAAACTGCTAAGCCGCTACGGGAATACAGAGAACCTCACCCCTACTCTCGACAGTTTAGCCCGACAGTCGCTCAGCTTCGACAGGTTTTATTCTGCCGGGACTCATACCAATCATGCCATACACTCGGTGTTGTATTCATATCCTGCTTTGATGAAACGAAACTCGATGAAAGGGGCCGTTATTCCGTTTTATGCGGGACTGCCTACCATATTGCAGGACAACGGTTATGAAACCCTGTTTTTTATGACTCACGAGTCTCAATATGATAATATGAACGGTTTTTTGCGGACAAACGGATTTAAGCAAATATATGCACAGGAAAATTATCCACGAGAAAAAGTTGTCAACAGTTTTGGCGTGCAAGATGATTTTCTATATGAATATGCGTTGGATATCTTTAACCAGGAGTCTAAAACAGGTAAGCCATTTTTCGGTGTATTGCTGAGTATCAGCAACCATCCACCTTATGTAATACCCAAAGATTTCAAATCCCATAGCCAGACGGACGAAATGCGTATTGTCGAATTTGCGGACCATGCTATCGGTGAATTTATGAAAAAAGCTTCGTCCGAGCCTTGGTTTAAGAATACTATTTTTGTATTTGTGGGAGACCATGGCAAAAAAGTCGGAGAACTAAAAAGTGATATGCCACTGTCTTATAATCATGTGCCTTGCTTGTTTTACAGTCCGGGCTTCATCACTCCACAAGCCAATGATGAGTTGGGCGGCCAAATCGATATTGCTCCTACCCTACTCGGAATGTTGAATATCGACTATACAAATAATAGTTTCGGAATAGATTTGATGCGTGAAAAACGTCCTTACATCTTCTTTACTTCCGACGATGCTATCGGTTGTATAAACAAAAATTTCTTTTATATAAACCAGCCCGATAATGGGCAAGAATGGCTGTTACAAGTCGAGAACAGCGAGGAAGCCGGTCCGTCGGTGCAACCGGCTTTACAGGATAGTATGAAAAGTTATGCTTTTTCCATGTTACAAGCGGCACAGTATCTAATGAAGCATGAACTGACAGGAAAATACAAAGGGTATATTCCTGAATAGTTTTATTTATGTTTGATATTGTCTTTGCCTTTTAGTCCGGGACGTCGGGCATCGTATATGTCTCTTATCCGGTGTCTGAAAGAGGAATCGATTTGATGTATACGCATGATTTGCCGAGGAGTCAGCAATGTACTGATTGATGCATTAAACTTTTCTTTGGCTGCGATAATTTGGCGGCTACGGGTAATAGATTCCTTCAATAGTTTTTCGGCCTGTTCGTCGGTCAGAGTATCTACTCTTACCCGATTGAATTGGCGGTTGTTGTCGGCATTTAATCGGGTTACTCTCTTTTGATAGTGGATATAGGCCGGACGAAGGATTTCCATTTGCTCTTCGGTCAGGGATAATGCCATTTGTATCTCTGAAAGGGTGGCATTAATCATAGCCATTTGTACATTTTTAGGTTTCAGCGGTTTTTGCGGTTGAGCGTTCAGAGGTAATGACAAAACCAAAGTAATCGCCATAAAACTATTTACCAGTATCTTTATCATAATTATTGATTTTTTAATTTTTATATTCATATGTATTCACTCCAATCATCTCAGCCAATAGCAGTAATTCTTCATCCGAAATGTTTTGTATAAGACTATCTGCTGCTTGTGTGATCTCTGAAACCGGTTCAGGATTATATGCTACCGATATGTCTTCGATATAAGTATTACCCGGCCGATATGCGGTAACTTGAGTATCGGTCAATATCGGAAGTACGTTTAATGATTGGGAAACATTTTTTTCTGTTCGATTTTCCGATACAAAAGAGTTTGGCTTGTCAGCGTGATAAATAACCTGCCACAAAAAGGCCAATGCAATAAGTGCAGCGACAGAGCTACTCCAATACAATATATAACGACGGCGTGGACGCACATGATGTATGCGGGGATAACGCAACTTGTTTTTTTCTTCCTTTTTCAACTGTTCGAGAATCTTGGAAGTTACGTCTTCAAAAAAGTTGTCGTCTACTTTATATGGCATTTTTTTGCCAACCTGGTTGAAATCAAAATCTCTTTTTTTCATATCTGACTATCCATCATATATTTTTTTATTTTCTCGGCAGCGTAGTGGTATCCTGTTTTCAAAGAACCTACCGACGTTCCTGTCAACTGACTGATTTCTTCGTAGCTCATTTCATCATAATATCTCAAATTGAACACTAATTGCTGTTTGGGAGGTAATCGAAGGATAGCTTCCTGGAATTTCAGCAATATATTGTCTCCATCTATTTCATTATCTGCATAGAGCCTATCTATAAGTTGCTCACATGCCTCGTTGTCATATGAAGTATATTCGAGCTTACGATTGCGCAATATGGTAAGAGCCTCGTTTGTCGCTATCTTATAAAGCCATGTCCGCAATGAACTGTCTCTCCTAAATGTATCAATGGAACGATATACATTCATAAATGTATTTTGCAATGCATCTTCTGCATCCTCATGAGAAACAACCAATCGGCGTATATGCCAGTACAAAGGTTCTCGATACGTTTTTATCAAACTTTCGAAACCTCCGGCCCGCGTATCCGGATTGAGTATCCATTCTAATATAGGGTCTTGTTGTTCCTTCGACATGTAAGATTGACTGATTTATTACATTAGATGATAAAACATGCAAAAGGTTAAAAATCATCTTTCATAATTTTCAAAAATATTTTTTGAGGCTTCCGATTATTTCCTTATATGAATATTGTATAAAATCAATGTAAAAAATGTTTTTGTATTTCTAGAGTTATTGATATTGACTGATAAAATTTATTTAATAAGAATCTGTTTAAATGCTCCAATAAAAATAATTCAGTTTCTAATGAGGAAAAATTTGTATATTTTCACGATGAAAACTTTTGACGTGCTCGTGGTATTGTCATTTATCGTTAAAAATAGATGATTCGTCGATAAAAAAAGGGTGATTTTATATAATAATTGTATGCGATATGTGCTAAGGGTAAGTTTGCCAATAAAATATATTTTTTATGGCAAAAATCACGTCTATAATACACATTTGCAGCTTGAGCGGATTAATGTTGTTGATTCCGGCAATACTCCCAGCTCAGGAGAAACCGAAAGAGTGGACTCTCGATGAGTGTATCCGCTATGCTCATGAGCAGAATATCCAAATAAAGAAGAACAAAATTTCGCTGAATGAAAGCCGGATAGATACGAAACTGGCAAAGGCCCAGTTGTTTCCTTCGTTATCGTTTTCCACCTCTCATGGGTATACCAATTATCCTGCTCCGGGAAATACCGGAGCCAGTCGAAACAGCTATACCGGTAGTTACGGGTTGAATGCTTCTTATACTTTGTACAATGGGGGAAAACGGAAAAATACCATCAAGCAACAGGAGTTGCAAGAACAGATACAACAATTGGAAATCGATGCTTCGGCAGATGATATTGAGATAGCAATTACAACGGCTTATTTGCAGATATTATATGCAATGGAGTCTGTAAAAATCAATGAACAAACGGTGGAAGTTTCCAAAGCCCAATGTGAACGTTCAAAAGAGTTACTTAATGCCGGTTCTATCTCGAAAAGCGATTATGCTCAACTGGAGTCACAATACAGTCAAGACAAGTATCAGTTGGTAGTGTCCCAATCGTCACTTGAAGAACTGATACTTGACTTGAAACAGCTACTCGAACTTGAAATTACAGATGAACTATCGGTATATGTACCTAATCTCGATGATAGTGATATATTGACTCCCCTGCCATCAAAAGAATCGGTGTATAATATAGCTCTCGGCTTTATACCAAGTATCCAGAGCAGCAAATTGTCTATCAATATGGCCGAGTTGGAAAAGGTAAATGCCAAGTCAGGCTATTTCCCCCAAATTTCCTTGAATGCCGGTATTGGAACAGGGCATATTACGGGGAGCGATTACGGTTTTGGAACTCAGATGAAAAATAAATTCAATGAAAATATAGGTGTTACCTTATCTGTGCCTATTTATAGTAATCGGGAAAATAAATCGGCCGTAGAAAAAGCCAAATTACAACTCGAGACCAGCAAACTTGATTATCTGAACAGCCAAAAAGAGTTGTTGAAGACCATAGAGTCAATCTATCAGGATGCGCGGTCATCTCAAAACCAATACAATGCGGCATCAGAACAATTGAAAGCCAGTCAATTGAGTTACGAACTTGCCGAAGAACAATTTTATCTGGGGATGAAGAATACGGTAGAATTGCTTACGGAAAAGAACAATTACCTCTCTGCTCAGCAAGAACAGTTACAAGCCAAGTATATGGCCATACTAAATCTCCAACTGCTCAACTTCTATCAGGACAAGCCTATAAAAATAAACGGATAAAAAATTTATACAATATAAATATGAAGACAAAAACAAAGAAAATCATTCTCATCGTTATTGCAATTATCGTCATAGCGGGAATTATCGTCTGGATAGCCGGAGGCTCTGCTCCCAAGCGTAAGATTTCATATATCACAGTCCCGGTAAGTAAAGGGGATATTTCAAATTCTGTCACAGCCACCGGGACTATCGAGCCAGTAACTGAGGTCCAAGTGGGTACACAAGTATCGGGTATCATCGATAAATTATATGCCGATTATAATTCCATAGTGACTAAAGGCCAATTAATTGCAGAAATGGATAAAGTAACTTTGCAAAGCGAGCTCCAGTCGGCAAAGGCCAACTATGACGGAAGTAAAGCTGAATATGAATACCAACAAAAAAATTATGCGCGTAACAAGGGGTTATATGAGAAAAAGCTAATCAGTGATACAGATTACGAACTTGCCACTTATAATTACGAAAAGGCAAAAAGCGAATATGAGAGCAGCAAGGCTTCTCTGGCAAAGGCTGAACGCAACTTATCGTATGCTACGATTACTTCTCCTATCGACGGAGTAGTTATAGACCGGGCGGTGGAGGAAGGCCAAACGGTTGCAGCCGGATTTGAAACCCCTACCCTGTTTACCATTGCAGCCGACCTGACTCAGATGCAGGTTGTAGCGGATGTCGATGAAGCTGATATAGGTGGTGTAGAGGAAGGCCAACGGGTCAGTTTTACGGTAGATGCTTATCCGAACGACGTTTTCGAAGGAAAAGTTACGCAAATACGCCTGGGTAGTACGAGCAGCAGTAGCACAAGTAGCAGCAGTACGAGCAGCGAAAGTGTCATTACGTACGAAGTTGTCATTTCGGCACAGAATCCCGATTTAAAACTAAAACCTCGTCTGACAGCCAATGTTACTATTTATATTCTGGACAAAAAAGATGTTCTCAGTGTTCCGGCAAAGGCTCTACGGTTTACTCCGGAAGTTCCATTGGTGGGAAAAGAAGATATCATTAAAGATTGCGAAGGAGAGCATAAGCTGTGGACTAAGGAGGGAAATATTTTTATGGCACATCCGGTAAAAATAGGTATAAGTAACGGTGTACTTACTGAAATAACCGAAGGTATAGCAGAAGGTACTCAAGTGATAAGCGAAGCGACTATCGGGAATACAGGTCAAGCTCCCGAAATGAATGCGCCAGGTGAATCGGCAGAAAGAAGTCCGTTCATGCCTGGCCCTCCGGGAAGTAATAAGAAGAAAAAATAAAGGAGATAGCTATGAGTAAAAAAGTTATCGAACTGCAAAATATCAAACGAAATTTTCAAGTCGGTGATGAAATTGTGCATGCTTTGCGAGGTATCACATTTACCATCAATGAAGGAGAATTTGTAACGATTATGGGAACTTCAGGATCGGGTAAATCTACGTTACTGAACACGTTAGGTTGTCTCGATACTCCTTCGAGCGGGGAATATTACCTTGACGGTATTTCGGTACGTACTATGAGTAAGTCTGAACGGGCAATATTGAGAAATCGGAAAATCGGTTTTGTGTTTCAAAACTATAATTTGCTACCTAAAACGACAGCTGTCGAGAATGTGGAATTGCCACTTATGTATAATGCAAAAGTCGGTGCGGCTGAACGCAGGAATCGGGCAATAGAGGCTTTGAAGGCAGTGGGCTTAGGTGACCGGCTGGAACATAAATCGAATCAAATGTCGGGGGGACAGATGCAGCGAGTCGCTATTGCCCGGGCATTGGTAAACAATCCGGCTGTTATTTTGGCTGACGAAGCTACCGGAAATTTGGATACGCGTACTTCCTTTGAAATACTGGTCCTGTTTCAGAAACTTCATGCCGAAAGGCGTACGATTATTTTCGTAACTCATAATCCGGATATAGCCCAATACAGTAGCAGAAATATACGGCTGCGCGACGGGCATGTCATAGAAGATACCGTAAATAATAATATTCTTTCGGCAAGCGAAGCTTTGGCTGCATTACCGAAGAACGATGATGATTAAGATATAGAATATGAACGGAACCAATTTATTCAAAATAGCCCTTCGGGCCCTTGCCAATAACAAACTGCGAGCTTTCTTGACCATGTTGGGTATCATTATCGGTGTGGCTTCGGTCATTACGATGCTGGCTATCGGACAAGGCTCGAAGAAAAGCATCCAGACCCAAATTGCTGAAATGGGGTCAAATATGATTATGATTCACCCGGGAGGTGACATGCGTGGCGGGGTGCGTCGTGACCCTTCGGAAATGCAAACGTTGAAACTCGAAAATTATGAAAAATTGCGAGATGAGACAAATTTCATTGCAGCGATAAGCCCCAACGTATCTTCTTCGGGACAGTTAGTCAACGGCTCGAATAACTATCCTTCGACAATTTATGGCGTCGGACTCGACTATTTAGAGATAAGACAGCTTAAAATAGAGAGTGGGGAGATGTTTGCCGAAGCCGATATTCAAAGTTCGGCAAAAGTTTGCGTTATCGGGAAAACCATTGTCGATAACCTGTTTCCGGATGGCAGTGATCCTGTGGGACATGTCATCAGATTCAATAAGATACCTTTTCAGATTGTGGGTGTACTGGAATCGAAAGGTTACAATTCCATGGGTATGGACCAAGACGATGTCGTGCTGGCTCCTTACACTACAGTAATGAAACGGATACTGGCTGTTACTTATCTGAACGGGATATATGCATCTGCCTTATCGGAAGATATGACTGATTATGCAACGGAAGAAATCAGTACTATCTTACGACGTGAACACCGATTGAAAGATAGCGACGAGGATGACTTTACGATTCGTAGCCAACAGGAGCTGAGCAGTATGTTGAATTCTACTACCGACTTGATGACGACTCTGCTCGCGTGTATTGCCGGAATATCGTTGATTGTCGGAGGTATAGGCATTATGAATATCATGTATGTGTCGGTAACGGAAAGGACTCGGGAAATCGGTCTTCGCATGTCTGTTGGAGCCCGGGGTATCGATATACTGAGCCAATTTCTCATAGAGGCTATCCTAATCAGTATAACGGGTGGTATTATCGGGGTTCTTATCGGTTGCGGAGCAAGCTGGATTGTAAAAAATATTGCCCACTGGCCTATATACATACAACCATGGAGTATATTTCTGTCTTTTGCCGTATGTACCGTTACCGGGATATTTTTCGGTTGGTACCCGGCTAAAAAGGCTGCAGATCTCGATCCGATAGATGCTATAAGATACGAGTAATATTGTAACGTCCGGGGGATTTGGATGCCTTGCTCCTTCCCTCGCTTCAATAAGAAGGGATATAGTTCCTTGCAGGAAAAAAAATATCGGTGATGATAGAAAGAATTGTACATTCTTTCTTTAAGAGGTCAGGTGGAAATTCGAACTATTTTCGGTTATTTATCCATTTATAATTGTATTTTTGTGTAACAGATTGTTTTTATGAGCGGGCATATACAAAAAAATAGAATATTACAAGTCGCTATACATGCTATCGTATGGGGACTTATTATCGGGTTGCCTTTGTTCTTTTTTGAAGAAAATTTTGCCGGCCGTCGCATGATACGTTATTGGGATTTTTTTATAATTCCTTTTTCTTTGGCTGTTGTCTTTTATATCAATTATTTCTATCTCATTGACAAGTTTCTATTTAAAAAGCAGACGTATAAGTATTTGTTTTGGAATTTGTTGCTCATCATCATTGTCAGTATGGGCATACGGTACTGGAAAGACTTGAACTTCATAAACTTCCCACCACCTCCGGAAATGGTAAAAATGGGGCCCAGGGTGTGGTATCGGGACTTTTTTTTCCTTACGCGAGATGTATTTTCTCTTTTTCTGGCTGCAGGATTGAGTGTGGCTATAAAAATGACATCCCAGTGGATAGAGTCGGAAAACACCCAAAAAGAACTGGAGAAAAGGCGAGCCGAGGCTGAATTGAAAAATTTGCAGAACCAGTTGAATCCACATTTTTTGTTCAATACACTCAACAACATTTATTCTCTTATTACCTTCAGCCCCGAGAAGGCACAACAGGCTGTGCATGACCTGAGTAAGCTGTTGCGGTATGTCCTGTACGAGAATACAGGCAATTATGTTCCATTGGAAAGAGAACTCGACTTTATACGGAATTATATAGAGCTGATGAGATTACGCTTATCGGACAAGGTAAAGTTGGATGTATCCCTTCCTCAAGCCGTAACGGGTATGAATATTGCTCCACTCCTGTTTATTTCGTTGATAGAGAATGCGTTCAAGCATGGTGTGAGCAATACTTGCCAATCGTTTGTCAGTATTTGCATTGAAATCGTACCACAAGAAAAAATCAGTTGTTGTATCGAAAACAGCTTTTTCCCTAAAAATGAACATGATAAAAGCGGTTCGGGCATAGGATTGGAAAATCTAAGGAGACGGCTCGAACTACTGTATCCCAATAGTTATTTGTTACATACGGAACAAACCGGTGACCGGTATTCTACGTTGCTAACCTTGTTCCTAAAACCGGAATACAAATGAACCTGAAATGCTGTATTGTAGATGATGAGCCTTTGGCTTTGGAGTTGCTTGAAAGTTACGTGCAAAAAACACCCTTCCTTACATTGTGCGGCAAATTTACCGATGCAATTTCGGCTCTTGACTTTATTAATCGGGACGATATAGACTTGGCTTTTCTCGATATACAGATGCCTGATATAAATGGAATGGAACTTTCCAAAATGATACGGAACAGATGTCGTATCATATTTACGACAGCTTTCAGCCAATATGCAGTTGACAGTTATAAAATCCCGGCTATAGATTATCTGCTGAAACCTATCAGTTATGCAGACTTTCTGGAGGCGTGCAACAGGGCTGTTGAGTGGTTTGAACTGAAAAAAACACATGTCCAAACAGAAAATAGCAATACTGAAATAGAATCGATTTTCGTAAAATCGGATTATAAACTTCGGCAGATAGAACTAAAGAAAATATTGTATATCGAAGGTTTGAAAGACTATATAAAAATCTATCTTGAAGATGAGCCTCATCCTATACTTTCTTTGATGAGCCTGAAATCTATGGAAGAAATGCTCCCTTCGTCCCGTTTTATGAGAGTGCATCGCTCATTTATCGTACAGCCGGATAAAATCAAAATTATCGAGCGTAACCGTATTGTTTTCGGGAAACAATATATTCCCATTTCGGATTCATATAAAAATGAATTTGCAGAATTTCTAAACCGTCGTTCGGTGAAGACTCATGGTAATCCTTCTCAAGAGTAGCTTTCATATTTCTAAAAAATGGCTAATTTTGTTTTCTCTTATTTTACATATACACCGGAGAGGACTTTATATCAATGTACTGGACACTGTTTTTTACTTTTGCTAAAATCGGAATGTTTACTATCGGTGGAGGATATGCCATGATACCTCTGATAGAGAGGGAAATTGTAAACAAAGGTTGGCTCGACTCCAAAGATTTCATGGATATTTTTGCTGTTACGCAATCACTGCCGGGAGTATTTGCCGTCAATATATCTATTTTCGTAGGATACAGGCTAAGAAAAATAAAAGGTAGTATAATCTGCGCTTTGGGCAGTATCTTACCGGCTTTTGCAGTCATGCTATCGATTGCTGTATTTTTTACTCATTTTCAAGATAATGTATGGATATCAAAAATATTTAACGGGATACGACCTGCAGTGGTGGCTCTGATTCTCGTGCCTTGTATCCATACTGCACGAGCCATCCGGTTAAGAGGTCTGAATATCATATTCGTAATTGCAGGAGCACTACTTATATGGTTGGCAGGAATATCTCCTGCATATATCGTACTGGGGGCTATTATAGGAGGATTCGTTTACACATTCTGGATAAAAGAAAAGATAGGTGGTAAAATATGATATACTGGCAGTTATTGTGGGTTTACCTGAAAATAGGTATTTTAGGATTTGGCGGAGGATATGCCATGTTGTCACTGATACAGCATGAAGTTGTCGACAAGTATCACTGGCTGGACCTGAAGTCTTTTACCGATATCGTTGCCATATCGCAAATGACTCCCGGTCCCATCGGTATCAACAGTGCGACATATATCGGCTACTCGGCAACCGGGAGTATCTGGGGCGCTGTAGTTGCTACGATAGCAGTATGTCTCCCATCCTTTTTAATGGTGCTCGTTATTTCCTATTGTTTTGTCAAATTCAGAACCAATAAATTTGTAAAAGCTGCTTTTGCCGGATTGAGACCGATGACTGTTTCTCTGATTGCAGCGGCAGTTCTATTACTGATAAACAAAGAAAATTTTATTGATTATAAAAGCTTGATTATTTTTGTAATATCGTTTATCCTGCTTTGGAAATATAATCTTCATCCTATATCGATGATATGTCTGGCCGGTGTTGCGGGGCTGATATTGTATTGGTAAGTTATAGCCAAATCCGCTTAAAATATAATTAATGTTAACTTGTGAGTTTTTCTGCCGAATAATTATGTTATGTAACATAAAATTCTATATATTTGCACTGTGTTTTTCATGGTATTAGATTTAAGGTTAATGAAGATTGGTTGTCGTGAGACAACCTTTTTTTATGAATTCATGTTGCTTCTTCTATAAAAAACAAGTACTCCAATGATGTGTTGAAAATATACGATTATCTGTAATTCCAATAAGAGCTTGTTTGATTTTTCCGAAAAAAGTAATTTATTGTTGAGTGAGGTGAGATTGTAGTGTTTGTCGATAGTGGGCATTTCACTGTCGTACGCTCCTGCCCTTCTCGAAAGGAAAGATAAAATAGAAAAAGTGTCTCTAAAGAAATTTCCAAAGCCGGTCTGAGCGAAAGAAGAACAGGCTCTGATTTATTTTTAAAATTATTGGCTATCTTTGTATACATAATGTCGACAGTATTTATTTTTTTTGAAATAATTTCTGAATTAATATTTTGATTTTTAATTATTTATGTTAATATATTAATACCGATTCGTTTTTATCTGCATTATGATACAAAAGTATAAAGAGGTCAATGATTCTTTTTCTTACTGGAAATTAATTTTCCATTTAGGATGTGATTCCGGTTTTTATTCAGAGTTCAACAATATGGTGTTGGCCATGATTTATTGTCTGAAGTCCCAGATAAGATTTTCCATGTATTCGGCAGATGCAAATTTCGGATATAAAGATGGTTGGCAAGATTATTTTTTACCTTTTTGTGAGGAGGTGAATGATAAGTTTCACCATAAATATAATGCACGTACTGAAGACCCTTGGTTCTCCGTTCATGGTCTGGCCCGTTGGGAGTATTTGCTATGGCGATTGAAACACAAGCATACATATCTTACGTTTGACTTGTTTTGCAAATTCCGGCAGGTCTCATGTGCTCGAATCGAGTATTCTATTCCTCAATTAGAGCTGAAAGGAGGCTTGCGCACTGTCGCTCATGAAATCATAAAAATGATTTATCGCTTCAATCCCGAGACTTTGAGTGAGATACGGAAATTGATACAGCCTCTGGATTTACCGGATAAATATATCGGGTTTCATATTCGTGGTGGCGACAAGTTTACCGAGCATGAATTGTTGCAATGCTCGGCATATATCGATAAAGCGGAAAAATTGTCTTCATTGAGAAAAGCTTTTGTATCAACAGATGACTATGGAGTTATAGAAGAGTTGAAAAAGAATTATCCTCAGTGGTATTTTTATTCTTTAACAGAACCTTCAGAAAGGGGGTATTTCTATTCAGAATTTCAAAGTCAAGATAAAGAAAGCAAGAAGAAAGACTTGATAAAATTATTTGCTTCAATGGAAATCTTAAGAGCATCCGAGTTGTTTATCGGGACATTCAGTTCTAACATGGGAATGTTTTTAGGAATGTGTATGGAGAAAGAACGGGTATATGGGGTAGATTTCGACGAATGGCTTCTGTGGTAAATCCTACAATATAAAAGCTATAAACCTAATATCAAAAAAGTAAGGTTGCCTCACTTCTCGTCTAATCATCGATTTACTTAAATAAAAGTGATGTATAGAATGCGTATTTTTCATATTTTTGTCTCATTATGGAACAGCAACAATCTTCTTTCAAGAATAAAGATCGCGTAGATATACATGAGCCGCGGAGGTTTAAAGTAAGAATTTTCAATGATGATTTCACAACCATGGATTTTGTTGTGGAAATACTCACTACTATTTTCTTCAAATCGCAAGCTGAAGCGGAACGGCTTATGCTGCAGGTACATAAAAGCAATTCTGCCATAGTCGGAGTCTATTCTTATGACATTGCGTTGTCTAAAGTACAAAAAGCTACCCACATGGCTCGAAGTAAGGGTTTTCCCCTCCGGCTTACTGTAGAGCCAGAAGATGAATAAGTTATCGAAGGAAAAATATGGATATAAAAAATACAGAGTTTGTCGACGTTGCATTTTCTTACGCACAACATAAAGCTACTGAATTGCGGCATGAATTTATCATGCCGGAACATCTGTTATGTGCTTTTCTCACCCAAAGACCGTTTATAAATGCGCTGGAAGACTGTTTCTGCAACATTCAAGAGCTTGCCGACCGCATAGAAGCTTATCTGACAAAAGAGATAGAGAGTATTCCTGAAGATGTGGAATATCATCTGGAGATTTCGGCTCAGCTCAACTCTTTGCTACAACATGCTTATATAATGCTCAACTACTCGAGCGCCGAGGAACTGGATGTCCCCCACCTTATACAGGGAATGCTCCGATTACAGGATTCGTGGGCTTGTCATTTTCTCAAAGAGACTTTGGGTGAAGAAATGCCTGAGTTTCTTAGTTGCCTGATTTCTCAGTATGAAGCGGTTGAATACGAGGATGAAATGCCTATCTCTGATGAACAGGGGAAAAAAGAGGGTTGGAAAAGTTATGTAACGTGTCTCAATGATTACTTAAAGGAACATAATCCACTTATAGGCCGGGAAAGCGAGTTGGAACGTACGATACAGGTGCTTTGCCGCAAGGAGAAGAATAATCCGCTTCATGTCGGTGAACCCGGTGTGGGAAAGACTTCTCTCGCTTATGGATTGGCTGCCCGTATCGAAGCGGGTAACGTCCCTGAACGGCTTCGGGGTTGCCGCATTTACGAGTTGGATTTGGGGTCTTTGCTGGCCGGTACTCAGTATAGGGGAGATTTTGAAAAACGATTGAAAGCAATCATGGATGGTGTGCAAAATGAAGGACATGCCATTGTCTATATCGATGAAATACACAACCTCATCGGTGCCGGACGTACGGGAGATGGCTCTATGGATGCGTCTAATATGCTGAAACCTTATCTGGAAAACGGGGACATACGTTTCATAGGTTCTACGACTTATGAAGAATTTAACCGATATTTTTCCCGCAGCAAAGGTTTGGTTCGTCGTTTCCAACAAATAGATATACCGGAACCAGGTATAGAGGAGACAATACATATCGTAGAGGGCTTGAAAGAGAAATATGAATCATATCACGGGGTAGTTTATGAATCAGACGTCATTCCTTATGCCGTCAGGGCAAGTGCTCGTTATATCAACGACAGATTTCTTCCTGACAAGGCGATTGATTTGGTAGATGAGGCCGGAGCTTACAGGGAAATGCATCCTACTCCTTTGGCTCAACAACAGACAGTAGATAAAAACCTGATTACGGAGATACTGGCTCGTGTTTGTAAAGTCGATGCGCTTGCAATGAAGGAAGATGATGCTTCTACTCTGGAGACTTTGTACGAACGTATCAGTGCAAAAATATATGGCCAAGACGAAGCTGTGCGCCAAGTAGTAGAGGCTGTACAGATGTCGAAAGCCGGATTGCTGGACGAGAACAAGCCTATGGCCAGTTTTCTTTTTGTGGGCCCTACCGGGGTAGGAAAAACAGAAGTGGCCAAGGTTCTTGCTTCTGAACTGGGCGTATCTTTGCAACGGTTCGATATGAGCGAGTATACGGAGAAACATACTGTAGCCAAGCTTATCGGCTCTCCGGCAGGTTATGTGGGATATGAAGACGGGGGACTACTGACTGATGCGATACGGAAAACACCTAACTGTGTATTGCTGCTTGACGAGATAGAGAAGGCTCATCCCGATATATTCAATATTTTACTGCAGGTGATGGATTATGCGGTACTTACTGATAATAAAGGGCGTAAAGCCGATTGTCGTCATATGATACTCATCATGACTTCCAATGCCGGTGCACAATATGCCCGTCAAGCTTCTGTCGGGTTCAACAGCCGAATCGCTGCCGGAGAAGTCATGCTTAAGCAGGTGAAGAAGACTTTCAAACCGGAGTTTATAAACCGGCTGTCGGCCACAGTCGTCTTTCATGATATGGATTACCGAATGGCTTCACTCATCCTTGACAAGAAACTTGGAGAATTGAATCAGAAATTGACAGCGCGACAAATATCTATGAAGCTCAGTGATGAGGCTCGGAAATGGTTACTTCTCCGAGGTTTTTTGCCTGAATATGGTGCTCGGGAAATGGACCGGGTCATAGCTTCATCCTTGAAACCTCTTCTGATGCGGGAAATCTTATTCGGGTCTTTGAAAAAAGGAGGAAAGACTTCTGTTCTTGTTGAAGATGATACGTTGAAACTACAGCTTACGGAACCTGAAAAAAGTATAGATGAAGAAACTAATGCCGGGAGGGATTAGGACATGGTATACAAACTGACCGATGAGCTCATATTTCCCGACCCTCATTACGGGGACCCGGACGGGCTGTTGGCTGTAGGTGGTGATCTTTCTATCGACCGGCTGATACTGGCTTACTCTAACGGAATATTTCCTTGGTATGCTTTTCGAGAAGGTATTATACAATGGTGGTGCCCTTTAGACCGCTTTGTCATTCTCCCGAATGAGATACATGTCTCCCACTCCATGCGCACCCTTATCCATAAGGGAAAATATCGTATAACCATCAATCGGGCTTTTAATGAGGTCATATATCATTGCAGCCGTTTGCGCATCCATCAAAACGGGGCTTGGCTCGGACCGGAAATGACAGAGGCATATACCCGCTTGTATGAACAGGGATTTGCCGCCAGTGTAGAGGTATGGGATAAAGATGCGTTAGCAGGCGGACTTTATGGGGTGACTCTGGGTCAATGTTTTTTCGGTGAAAGTATGTTTTCATTGGTTCCTAATGCTTCAAAACTGGCTCTTGTCTATTTAGCAAACTTCTTTCATGAAAATGGCGGTGTCATGATAGATTGCCAATTTGAAACTCCTCATCTGCTATCCATGGGAGGCCGACACATAGATTATGATACCTATATGGAATATTTGCGGAAATGAGAGGGGTTTCATTGATTTTTTCGAGTTCTCGCGCTGAGATTAAGAGCTGTTGTCCAAATTTTCCGATAAGGAAATTATTTGCATTTTCTTCCGGTCTTTTTTCCCGTTTTCACTTGTCAAATAGCCTGCTATTAAAAACAGAAAAACATCCTCGAAAGATATTCTACACCTGGCCCGAGCAAAATTCAGCCAGGCTCTTGGAGCTGATAATTATCTTAATATATTTTTCTCCGGCTCTTGGTTATTTTTGTTATATTTGACGATGACAGAAAATAATTATGAATTTGCTTTATGAAGAATGTGATAGATAAAATAAATTCTTTATATCCGATTTCAGACGATACCATACAGACGCTTAAAGAAAATGTGAGTTTATGCCATTTTCCTAAAAGATTTCAACTGATAAAAGCAAACCAGTTTTGTAAATCGGCTTATTTTATTGAAAAAGGGATGACTCGTTCTTTCTGGCTGGTAAACGGTGAAGAAATAACGACGTCTTTCGCGTGGGAAGGTAGTATCGTTTTCAGTATGGATGAGCTATACTATAATAAAATGAGCGAGGAATTTGTAGAAACACTTGAGGATGTTGTTGCTTATAGGATATCACTAAATGATTTGCTCCGGCTTTTCCAGACTAATATCGAATTGGCTAATTGGGGGAGAATTATTCATCAGAACGAATACCGGCGCTTGCACCGTTCCCATAAAGAGCATCTTACTCTATCGGCCAAAGAAAGATATAAGAAGTTTATGCAACAGTTTCCCCAGGTGTGCCAGCGGGTACAGCTGGGATATATCGCGTCTTATCTGGGTATAACGCTCTCGACACTCAGTCGTCTCAGAGCTCAAAAATAGTTATGATAAGACGGGGTGTTCCCAAATTTTACAGAATTGAAACATCTTGTCGAGCAGTGGGTTTAGAGAAAAGATGTTTGGCACATATCATTTACAGAAAATGTGAAATAATCATTACAGTATAAAGGATTGATTTTCTTTGCTATGAGTCCTAATACAAATTACGGATAAATTATTTTTGGTGATTGTTTACGACAATACCCTAAAACGGTAAAGCTGTATAAGTTACCCCTTACTATTTTATTATTCAATTTAGATATATACTTGAAAATCTAAATTTTCAATATATCTACCTCTTGCATCTTCACCAGAACTTTGATTAATTGTTACGTGATTTGTTTTTACTTCAATACCATCAGGCATGAAAGAACTCATGTAACTACATATTGAATTCTCCAAAGTATTGACATCTGCGTAACAAGGTACTTCGCAAATAACTCTTACGATTGTATTGCCCACCTGTTCAAATAACCTTGGGCTAATGTCTTGATTGGTAACATAGCCTTTTGCTGTTGATTTAATTTCTAACATATCCGATATAATTTAGTGTTATAGTGCAAAGGTAAAGCAAGTTTTTGGGCTGTACAATAGAATAAGCGTTTTACTAATACTGCTATAAATCATTTACTTATACTTCTAAAATTTTCAGATATAGAATGAGAAAAATTTGTAGTTATGAACAGGACAATTATTTTAATCGAAGTACAGGACAATGACGGCACGGACGCTAATATCATCGTCAGAGGAGAATGAAACAGTCAGATTATGTTTGAAGAGCAATTCGAGTATAAGGAAGAAAAACACCCCCTGCGTCTTCATCTTTTAAAAGGACAATTTATGGAGAAGTTTCCGAAACTTGGTGATAGTTTAGGTATTTTTTGTATTTGTGAAGTATGCAACGATATTGCGATACGGAGTAAGTTTGTTGGTGTACCCGATTATAGGGTAATTGGTAAACAGAAACTCACACTTGAAGTCGTAGAAAATAGGCTGGAAGGTACTGTCTAAAGGCACAAAACAGTATTATTGGCAAAGTTAGTTAGGGTATTGTCGTAAATAATTACCTTATTTTTTCGTTATCAAAACGAGCTGAGGCTTGTTGTTGAATGTTATAAAATATTTCTGTGTCTCATTATATTTTTTCTTCAATAAAATTTTGGATAAATCTTAATATTTTGACACAGGACAAATTTTAGAATTTATAAGTTACTTATCTTTGCGGCATCATAGAATGCGCTGATTACAATAATATAATTTATAAATTCATCATGCAAAAAATTTCTTCCGCTGCTTTTGCAGACACTAAACCGCATTACGAACTGCTGGATGGGCTTAGAGGTGTTGCAGCCCTTCTTGTTATATGGTATCATGTATTTGAAGGTTTTGCAACAAGTCCTATCGACCAACGATTCAATCATGGGTATCTGGCTGTCGACTTTTTCTTTATTTTATCAGGATTTGTTATCGGCTATGCTTATGACGACCGCTGGAAAACATCCATGACAATAAAGGATTTTATAAAACGCCGGTTGATACGTCTGCATCCGATGGTTGTTATGGGGGCTGTTTTAGGGGCTATTACATTCTATATACAAGGTTGTGAAAAATGGGATGGTACGCAAGTTTCCATATCCATGTTGATGCTCGCAATGCTTCTTAATCTATTTTTGATTCCGGCAGTACCGGGTTCAGGCCATGAGGTTCGCGGCAATGGAGAGATGTATCCGCTAAATGGACCCAGCTGGTCTTTGTTTTTCGAATATATCGGTAATCTTCTATATGCATTGTGTATACGTCGAATGTCTACCAAGGCTCTTACGGTTCTTGTCATCTTTGCCGGAATCGGATTGGCATCATTTGCCATATCTAATCTTTCCGGTTTCGGACATTTGGGTGTAGGCTGGTCATTATTGGATTACAATCTGCTCGGTGGCTTTCTCCGGTTGTTGTTTTCGTTCTCTATGGGATTGCTGATGTCCCGTGTTTTCAAACCGGTACATATCCGAGGCGCTTTCTGGATATGTAGTTTGACAATCGCTGTTCTTCTTTCCGTACCTCATATCGGAGGGACCGAAGCTTTATGGATGAATGGTATTTACGATTCGGTATGTTCTATTATCATTTTTCCGATACTGGTATATCTGGGAGCTTCGGGAAAGACAACAGACAAAGGAACATCAAGAATCTGTAAGTTTTTGGGAGATATATCTTATCCTCTGTATATTGTACATTATCCTTTCATGTACTTGTTTTATGCATGGGTTTGGGGAGAAAAATTAACTTTTTCCCAAACTTGGCCTGTCGCTTTGGGCTTGTTCTTCGGAAACATTCTATTGGCGTATCTCTGTCTGAAGTTGTATGACGAACCGGTAAGAAAATGGTTAAGTAAAAGGTTTTTAGTAAAAAAATAGAATTAAAGATATCGGAGTAGTTGTCTGGACAAGATAATTAATTAACTTTGTTAAGTTTTCTATTTTTAATAACTATTTTTAAAAACAAGATACCATGTCTAATATATTTTTATTATGAAAATGATTAATTGTAAAAAATCACTGATTATTTGGATTGCCGGAGCATTGGTATGTGGAACACTTTCTGCCCAGGAGGGTGATTTTGATTTGTCCTCCCAAAGATCTGAATCTCAAGACGTTTTGCCTGTTCCCGGTAAAAAATTGGATCATCAGGGAATAATCATCAACCCTACTCCACAAAGATTGGTTTTCCATAAAGAAAGTACACTCAATATATCAGAAGGAGTATGTCTAAAAGACAGGCAAGATAAATTTTCCAACGATTTAGGTTTTGTCTCTTTTAACAAAAAAGGGGCGAAACTTTCTATAGATTTCGGAACTAAGGTGGCATTAAAACGAGGGGCAAAAGCTATATCGGGCTCATATGTCATGAGTATAGATGATAAGGGGATATCGATTACAGGTTATGACGAAAAAGGAGCTTTTTATGGGATACAGACACTCAGACAACTTATCGAAAGTCCGGCAACAGCAGGAGGGAAATTGCCTTATCTGGAAATAAATGATTACCCGGACTTGAAATACAGGGGTGTAGTCGAGGGATTTTACGGAACTCCTTGGTCACATGATGTAAGGATGTCATTGATTGATTTTTACGGTAAATTCAAAATGAATACTTATTTGTATGGTCCTAAAGATGACCCTTATCACAGCTGCCCGAACTGGAGACTTCCATATCCAGAGAAAGAGGCTAAAAATATTGCGGAACTGATACAGGCTTGTAAACGGAACCGGGTCGATTTTGTCTGGGCTATACACCCGGGACAGGATATCAAATGGAATGAGGAAGATTATGAAAACCTCATTAACAAATTCAACTGGATGTATGACCTCGGTGTGCGTTCTTTTGCTATCTTTTTCGATGATATTTCGGGAGAAGGAACTAATCCGGTGAAACAAACGGAATTGCTAAACAGGTTGACAAAAGACTTTGTGAAAGCAAAAGGGGATGTATCGTCTTTAATTGTCTGCCCGACGGACTACTCCAAACTTTGGGCCAACCCGACTCCCCAAGGAAGTCTGGCTATATACGGAGAGACACTTGACCCATCGGTTGAAGTTTTCTGGACAGGGGATGTCGTTTGTAGTGATTTGACAAAAGAGACGCTGGACTGGGTAAACTCCCGCATCAAAAGGCCGGCCTATTTCTGGTGGAACTATCCGGTTACCGATTATGTACGGAATATAATTTTACAAGGTCCGGTATATGGTCTGAATACGTCTCTTAACAATACCCATCTATGCGGTATAGCAAGTAACCCGATGGAACATGGTGAGGCTTCGAAACTGGCCTTGTACGGAGTCGCAGATTATTCATGGAACACAGCAAGTTACAATCCCATAGACAATTGGGAAAGAGGCCTGGAAGAATTGATGCCCGAAGCTAAAGAAGCGTACCGGACTTTTGCTATCCACTCTTGTGATACGGAAACCGGTTATCGCAGAGATGAATCGTGGGAAACAAACACTTTCAGAATTGACAATTGGACAGAAAACGGTTTTCAGGCTCTTCGGGAAGAATTTGACAGAGTAGAAAAAGCTCCTGAAGAAATTGAAAACGGATGTATCAATCGTGCATTGTTCAAAGAGTTGCAACCTTGGCTTATAGAGTTCGGCAAATTAGGAACAAGGGGAAAGCAGGCATTAGAACTTATGCGTATTTATCGTTCTGGCCAGGATAATGCTGTTTTTTGGAACAAATATGTACAAAACCTGATGAGTAGAGAAGAGCGGGAAAATTACGAGGCACATAAATCGGGAACTATGAAGCTACAACCGTTTTATGAAAATGCCATGGATGATATGGGTTATGGATTTTTGGCAAGGCTGATGGGTGAAACTCCGATGTATTATAGAGGTATAGGTTCATTCAATAATGCTAAAACGACGTTGTCCAAACTGATGTTCGATAACGACTCTACAACTTATTACACTTCCGGTATTGCTCAAAAGGCGGGAGACTGGATAGGGATAGATTTGGGAAGTGTCCGAAATATTTCCGATATTTCTATTTTGCAAGGAAGAAACTCTGTTGATGACGTTGACTACTTCGACCATGCATTGCTGGAATGTTCTGAAGACGGAACAGCTTGGACGCCTTTGTCTAAAGAGCTGAAAAAACAATATGTGATTCTGTGGAACGGAGAGCCTGTAAAAGCCAGATATGTGCGATTGAAAAGGCTCGAATCTGCACGGACAAACTATGCTGCCATACGTTCATTTGATGTAAACCCGGCTCGAATCGAAAATTTAGGATTCCATTTGGATGCAGAAAACCAACAGCAAGCTCTTTATGCGTTTGACAAACGTTTAGGTACATCTTATAAAAATCAGGGCATTCTTACTTTTGAAGTGCCGGAAAATGTCAAAGGTTACATTTTATTGATAAAACCGATTGCGACTGCATCTCCCGCCAAAATCAAACAGCTCAAAACGGATGGTACGCAGGTATCTGAAACCGTCATCGACTCAGCATATTATACAACGGAACTTAGTGATGGTGTATCTCAAATACAGATAGAAGGTGATGTAGAACTATTTGAAATCATTCCTCAATTCAAATAGATAATCAGAGATATTGTATTTATCTAAATTATAAAAAGCCGCGTAAAGTATGACTTAAAACGCGGCTTTTATTTTTTATCCTTTATAAAAGGCTGATTTATTTTGCCAGATGCTTATTTATAAAATTCCATGCTCCTGCTTTATAGTAACGGTGTCCCTCATTCCCGACATAAAGCTCACAATTATCAGGCACTCCAGCGGCTGTATATATTTTTTTCAGGTTTGCGAAAGCTTTTTGGGCCTCTTTCAAAGGAAACATAGGATCCTTTTTCCCATTTAAAGCACAGAATAAGCGGGGGGCTGTCAATCCTGCAATATCGGCCATCTCTCCATATTCCAATATCCCCGGAATGTAATTGCAGTCGCAATGATACATTGCTCCAATACTTTTCGTAAATGTGCTAAAATATGAAGCAGGAATTGACATCGATATACGGGTATCGCATGCTCCGGCAAAAAGAGTTGTAGTACCTCCCCCGGAATTACCGGAAACAATAATATTTTTCTTATCAACGGGTAATTCTGCCAATGCCCAATCTATCAATTTGGAAATGTCCCACACTCTGTCTCCGATGGGTGTACGTCCAACCAGCAAATCTTGCATCAATAATGTACGACAGGAATATGGTACGTCTTTTGCTTTATCTTTCGGGGTACGAGTCTTTCCGAACCCTCTTGAGGTGGGAGCAATAGCAATAAAACCATTTTGTACTGCCTGTACAGCGACATTTCGTTCTCCTACTTCACCTTCGATACGCTCTTGCTCAGAGAGGTATACCCCAGCATAAGTTTCCGTATTTTTTCCATGTCCATGTGGTGTTATCATTAAGGGCAATTTCCCTTCTTTATTTTTAGGCAATAATAATACAAACGGCAGAGGTACGTCGGGTTCAGTCCATATCTCCCATCTTTCTCTAATGGCATATCCTATATCTTCTGAATCAATCTTCCGGGCTTTAACTTCAAATGAAGCCAATTGTTTTTCTAACTTAGTGATACCCAGTCTTTCTTTTAATTTGTCCCTAAATTCTTTCTGCCAAGCTTCAAACTCCTTATATGTCGTACCTTTGAATGCATATTTCATTTCGGCACAGTTATAGAGGTCTTCATAATAAGCTGAAGCTGAATAACTATCTTGATAAGCAAGATTTCGTTCTTTAGGGATATCATTTTTCTGAGTTATCTTCTTACTGTTTGCACATTGAGTCATAAATAATGCGCTTGATAGTAATGCTGACCAATAGATTATTGACTTCATTTTTATAAAAACTTTATTTTTAATGTGGATGATTCTAATGATAGACAAATATATGATTATTAACGAAAATATTGTCATCATGACAATCATAAATTTTCCAAGAAATAATTAATGTTAATTGAAAGCATTTTGTCAATAAATAATTGTGTTATATAACATATATCATCTATATTTGCACTGTGTTTTTCATAGTATTAGATTTAAGGTTAATGAAGATTGGTTGTCGTGATGACAACCATTTTTTGTTTATACCTTTCTTATATACAAAGAATCTCATATATTTATATCTTTCATAGAAGAGATAAAAAGCTACTGATTTCTATTCTATGAAGGTGAATCTGCCAATAACAAAATATGGGCCGGATAAAAACTATTGTGTAATCCGATTTACTGTAAAGGTTAAATCTGTAAAAAACAAAATCGTTGCCGAATCAATCCGGCAACGATTAATGTCCTTAATATTTTTTTAATCTATAGTGGTGGTAGTAAAATCAAATTTTACAGGACGCACCGACCGTCCATAATAACTGGCATTTCCTGCCCAACGAATCCGAGTCGGTTGTAATTCCAGATAATAGGCATAATCGTTATCACCGGCATTACGATATTGGGATGTCCAATAATAACCTACCTTTCCTCCATTAGAGACCACTGTTCCCGGGTTGATACGGCAACCGGTTGCCGGAAGGAAGAGCCCGCCTATCAATTCTTCGTCAGTAATCTGACGTGCTGTAGTATTTTCTACACGACCACTTTTTTTCGGAGGTGTAAACAAATATCCATAAACATTCTTACCATCTTCTGTCGTGTAATATCCGTATTGGTACGAGGCCTCATTGTACAGTTTTTCTAATTCTGCCTGAGTCGGCAACCGCCAAGAGCCTTGAGTTGCCCAATAAGCGATATCGCCATATGATGCAATAGAAAAATCTGTGGTCTCAATAGTACATGCCTCGTCGGTAAACATCTTGCCGCTTATATCTTGGGATACATTTTTTGCACAAACGGCAGAACTGGTAGTCAAAGCATTTACTCCGCATACTCCCCAATTGAAATGATCCATTTGTGAAGAACTTTGAGTAATAGATGACCCGGTATTTCCATCGACATAATTAAAATATTCCCACTGATGGTCGGCAATCTTCCACTCTTCCCCCAAATGTTGGAGATTACCTCTCGCCCACTTTATTCCACAGACACTGACATAGTCATTATATTCCGAATTCACATCATTATAAAGTAATCCGCTTTTGTCATCATCATCGTCAGAAGAACATGCGGCAAATCCGAAAGACATTGCAGTGGTTACCGCCATAATCAATAAATTTTTTATGTTCATATTTTTTAATTTTTAAAATATATCATTGAAAAAGAACGAACAAAGATAGACATATCGTTACCGTTTTCAAAATTTATGCTTTAAAAATGTAATTAACGTTTATTTTTATCTTTTTATATTTGAAGTGTACAGAAGATTGGTACAGTTCTTTCATAGGAAGTCAAAAAATTTCATTTGATTTTTTAATAATGAGAATATTTTTTTACTCTATTTCAGGTAGTTATTCAAATTTGACAGATACCCTCACCTCTGTCAGTCAAAGTAGTTCTGTTCTGAGATAATTTGAAAAAAATTTACAGTTAACGCCTATAAAGCAAGGTGTTTAATGCGATAGTAAAACAATTTGCAATATATAATTTTCTATATTTGTAAAAAAATGCGACATGAAAAAATATATATTGATAGCCACAATAGTTTTACTTATCCTTGCCATTGTATTATTTCCTATTCTTGTCAGTTTCTTGTATGGTACTCGACCCAGTGTAACGGAATTTTGGCTTCAATATACATCGATACTGCTTTCCAGTACATCATTTATAGCGGTAATCTATACAATATGGCAGCAAAATAGAGCAAATGTATCTCATGAGGAAGAAATCAAAACCAACTTCAAGTTTGCGAGACAAAACTATGACGCACAAATTCTTAATGTAATAGAACGTTTCAACAGTGATTCCATTGTTCGCTGCCGTAAAAGTTGTGATATTTTGGTTTCAAAATTACAAAACAAGCAAATAGACGAGGAACTAACCCGTATACTAAAATGTGAGGCCTGTGGCTATCTCAATTTAGAAAAGGAAATGGATCAGTTAGTCAATACCGAGACATATAAATATTACTTAGACTTTATGCAAATAACACGTCTTTTCAGTCTCCTTTCCAACTACAACTATAATTATATAACTGCAAATGCCCTCAGATATGATTATTACTATTATAGGTGGCTTTTTGGACACATACATTTGAAATATCAAAATATACTGAAAGACTTATCTCCTGATAAAATTAGAGACCACGGAAACTACCTGTACACAGAATGGGAATATATAATTGCCCGCTTTGACAAAATAATGTCAGTAAATCGGAGATTACCAGAATGCAATGGTGAACCAAAACCATACAAAGACGAAGAATATAAAGAACGCTTAAAAGATGCGAATTACATATTTGAAAAGAATTACTTTTAGGTTGTCATAATTACTTGCATTCCCATTTTTCAGATTTTATAATACTATTTCTTTTTCAAAATCAAAGAATTCTCAAATACGAGGAAAAATCGCAACCTGCTCTTTCTGATTGTATTTGAGCGAATTTTTGTCAGACATATATGAAGTTATCCTCTCGAAAATAGAGAGGAGTAAATTAGGAATCCGAAACTATTATTATTTTTCTGCCTCTTCTAAAGCCTTTTTGAGCCTGTACAGGCGATCTATCGACGAATTAAATACCGGATTTCCTTCATGTGCCTGAATTTGGCATACTTCTGCGTCGAGAAACATTTGTACATCTTCGATGTGTTCGGCCTTCGATAAATCAAATGCCCCTTCGAACTTACATTCTTTTGCCCAAGCAATAATTGTCTGGGTCTCGCGTTTTGTATACTCTTTCATCTTGTCTTATTTTATATAAAGTTGTATTTTCCCTGACGTAAATATTCTAAAAACAGAGATACATTCAGGTGCGACTATTGTTATAAAACAAAAAACAATGAAAAAAGGTCGAATTACCCTGTATCCTGCGGAAACAAAAACTGCGATATCCGTTCCTTTTGCCGACCAAGGCATAAGGGCAGGTTTTCCTTCTCCGGCACAAGACTATATCGATATTGCCATAGACTTGAACAGGGAGCTTATTAAAAATCCGAAAAGTACTTTTCCGGCAAGAGTCGATGGCAACTCGATGACTGACGTTCATATCAACGATATGGATATTCTCGTTATCGATAAGAGCTAATGGTCTAAACTTGCTTTGTCTGAATTGATTTTTTAACTGATTTTGTATAACTCTCAGCCTCTATTATCAGGAAATAAAGAATACTCTTTTTATTTGCATTGCATTTATTTTCTCAAAAATATGTAATTAGGGTTATAATATCCGTAATTTATCTACTGTATAGTATAAACTTCTTCACTACATTTGTATACGAAAATGAAATATATATCAAAGATACAAAACCATGTCAAAAAATATTCTGATTTTATCGTCCAGTCCTCGTTTAGGTGGTAATTCGGACACGCTTTGCAACGAATTCATGCGCGGAGCCATAGAAGGTAAAAATCAAGTAGAAAAAATCTTTCTGCGAGATAAGACTATCTACCCTTGCACGGGATGTGGTGTGTGTAGCCAATACCAAAAACCTTGTCCACAAAAGGACGATGCTGCAGAGATTATTGGCAAGATGCTTGCAGCAGATGTAATTGTCATGGGGACGCCGGTCTATTTTTATGCTATGAGTGCTCAAATGAAGATATTGATTGACCGTTGCTGTGGTCCTTATACAGAGATGAAGAATAAGGAGTTTTATTTTATCGCCACGGCGGCTGAAGAGAACGAGGAAATCATGGACCGTATTGTTGCCAATTTTATGGGATTTCTCGATTGTCTGGAGAACCCAGAGGTAAAAGGTACAGTTTTTTGTGGCGGGGTATGGCATGCTGGGGAGATTAAAGGCAGTCCGAAGTTACAAGAAGCATTTGAGATGGGTAAACGCGCATAAGGAAAGGAGCAATAAATGACACTTGGTGATTTTCTGAAGCATATTTATTCCGGAGGGAGTCTTGATACTCCGGAGATTTTTCAATTTATGGATAAGATGAGTGACGAAGCCCGACGCATCACTTTTGAAATAAATAACGCTTATCATACTCAGGAGGAACTTCGCGCCCTGATGTCGCGCCTGCTCGATAAACCGGTGGACGGTACGTTCAAGATGTTCCCTCCATTTTATACTGATTTTGGGAAAAATATCACAATCGGCCAGAATGTCTTTATCAATGCTTGTTGCCATTTTCAGGACCATGGGGGGATAACACTGGGAGACGGTTGTCTTATCGGTCATAATGTGGTTTTTGCTACGCTCAATCATGGCATTGCACCAGATGACCGTGCTTCGATGTATCCAGCACCGATTAGACTGGGTAAAAATGTTTGGGTTGGCTCGAATAGTACTATCCTGCGTGGCGTGACAATCGGTGATAACGCCATCATTGCAGCCGGGTCTGTCGTTACAAAAGACGTGACGGGAAACACTATTGTAGGCGGTGTTCCGGCGAAGTGTATCCGCCATATTGACATCAACAAACATATTCCCCAAAAGCTGTAGCCCATGAAAGCAGAGTCTGCTTCTTGTCGTGTGGCTATGCCGGTCAAGCCGTCTGAGCGGCACATCATTTTGGACGTGTTGCGCGGAGTGGCTTTGTTGGGTATTGCACTGGCCAATTTTACGGAGTTTTCGCTCTATTCATTCCTTCCAACGGAGGCAACAGAATCCATGTCAACCGCAAATATCGACCGGATTGTGCGTTATTTCCAATATACCTTTGTCGACGGGAAATTCTACACCATTTTTTCGTTGTTGTTCGGTATAGGATTTTCGATTATCATTGCTAATGCCGTGGAGCGTGGGGCCAACGGGTTCCGTATCTTTTATCGACGGATGGCGATATTGTTATTGGTCGGTTTTTTGCACTTGATGTTTCTTTGGAGTGGTGATATTCTGATGCTTTATGCATTGTTGGGGATGTTGTTACCGCTTTTCCGTGATGTCTCTAACCGGATGTTACTGGTATCGGCTTTCGGATTGTTAGCTGTTCCCATAGCGGTAGATTTTATCGTAGAACTTTCCGGTATTTATCCGTCAGCCTCTGTTGTAGAGCTTCAGCAAACCTATTGTGACAAATATGGCATTACGGATGAAAACTTTGCTTATTGGTTACGCGATGCAAAACATTATAGTGGAACTTTTAAATTTCTTGTTCAGGGAGCACTGGTTCGAGTTCAGGAATTTATCGACGGCAATCGCTACTTTAAAGTATTGGGACTGTTTATCTTGGGGTTCTATATCGGCCGTAATCGCCTCTATGCCGATTTGGAGAGCCGCCGACCCGTGTTGCGGCAGATTGCCCGTTATGGATTCGGTTTCGGATTGCCATTGTCTCTTTTCTACGCATGGAGTATTATGAATAATTATCCGCAGAGCCTCGGAGCACACTCCGTACTATACTTTACCAGTGTATTTCCGCTCAGTTTTGCTTATGTGGCAAGTATCTGCCTCTGTTTTTTACGTTATCCCCGATGGGGCATATTCCGTTTCTTTGCCATGCCAGGACGTATGGCTCTTACCAATTATATCGGGCAATCATTGTTCGGAATATTGCTTTTCTATGGTATCGGATGGGGCTTTGGTGCCGAAACAGGACTTGTCTATGTAATCTTGATTGCTATAGGAGTATGGATAGTCCAAGCCCTATTCAGTAACGTCTGGTTACATTATTGCCAATTTGGTCCACTGGAATGGATATGGCGTATGCTGACTTACGGAAGAGTATTCAATCTCCTAAAGAGAAAGAGCATATGAAAATGCATAGTGATGCTCTCCTCGCCATGATTCGAGACGGTAAACCGATGACTCTGTCCCAACAGTTACGTCTGACAGTGCAATTGAGTGTACCGGCTATTATAGCACAACTTTCTTCCATTGTCATGCAATATATCGATGCGGCAATGGTGGGCAGTCTTGGTGCCGAGGAATCAGCCGCTATCGGTTTAGTTTCGACGACCACATGGCTCTTTTGGGGGTTGTGTGTAGCTGCTGCTACAGGTTTTTCTGTACAAGTGGCACACCGTATCGGTGCCGGTGACATGCAAGGGGCAAGGGCCATATTACGTCAATCAGTCACGGCAACGCTTTGTTTCAGTCTGTTATTAGCATCAATAGGGGCAACAATTAGTAGTGTTTTGCCTGAATGGCTGGGAGGCGATGCTTCCATCCGTTACGACGCGTCGCTTTATTTTCTTATCTTTTCCCTTTTTCTCCCTGCCTTACAGATGAATTTTCTTGCAGGGGGCATGCTCCGATGTAGCGGTAATATGCATGTGCCGAGCCTGTTAGGTGTAGTAATGTGCGTGCTTGATGTCATATTCAACTTCTTTTTGATATTTCCTTCGCGTGAGTGGAACATAGCGGGTTTCTTTTTTACGATGCCGGGAGCAGGGCTGGGAGTCAAAGGTGCCGCTTTGGGAACAGCTGCTGCCGAAGTTGTTGTCGCTACCATATTGTTGAGATACCTTTGGACTCGTTCTGCTGAATTGCGTCTGACCGGAGAACGTGGAAGTTTCCGCCCGGTCTTGAATACTTTGAAAAAGGCTTTACATATCGGTCTACCGATGGGTATAGAGCACATTGTCATTTGTGGGGCTCAAATTATGACAACAGTTATCGTAGCGCCATTAGGTATCTTTGCCATCGCGGCCAATTCGTTTGCCATCACCGCAGAGAGTCTTTGTTATATGCCCGGCTATGGTATTGCCGATGCTGCCACTACATTGGTCGGCCAGAGTTTGGGGGCAAAACGCCGTGAGTTGACCCGAAGTTTTGCGCACATGACCGTATTTATGGGTATGGTTGTCATGGGTATTATGGGGGTATTTATGTATCTTTTTGCACCACAAATTATCGGGTTGATGACTCCCGTCAATGAAATTCGTGAACTGGGTGTGATGGCATTGCGTATCGAAGCGTTCGCAGAACCGATGTTTGCCGCTTCGATTGTAGCCTATGGCGTTTTCGTAGGAGCAACTGATACACTTGTACCGTGTCTGATGAATTTCTTCAGTATCTGGGCCGTGCGTTTGTCTTTGGCTGCCATACTTGCACCGTCGTTGGGGCTGAAAGGCGTATGGATAGCCATGTGTGTGGAACTCTGTTTCCGAGGCGCGATTTTTCTCATCCGACTGAAGCGGGAACGTTGGATAAAAAGAGTATAACAGGTTTGTATGTTTTGATAAAGGGACGTTGGAGTTTTTTTTATTGATAACTGCTTGAGACAATATCAGTAATTGAGGTTATATTATCTGTAATTTGTCTACTATGAGAAATGAGGTTTTGATTTAATTTTGCTATATAAAAATAGAGTGACTGTTGGTTCCAAAAGTAATGGAGTGAGCGTCTTTTTTTTGAAACAAATAGTCTGACAACTAAAATATTGTTACAAATGAAATTAATAAAAGATACCGAATTCGGAGGTGAGCGTCCTTTGTTTGAATCTCACGACCTCCATATAGACAATGTGACTATTCGTACCGGTGAATCAGCTATAAAAGAGTGTAGCAACATTATAGCTACCAATTGCCGTTTTGAGGGTAATTATCCTTTTTGGCATGTACATGGTTTCAAGATAGACCGCTGTTATTTCGATGTAGGTGGTCGTTCGGCATTATGGTACAGTGACCACCTGAAAATGACAGATACAGTGATTGACGCTCCGAAAATGTTCCGTGAGATGAGTGAAATTGATATCGAGAACGTCATAATGAACGATGCAGATGAAGTATTCTGGCGTTGCAACGATATACGTATCAAAAATCTCAAATTGCACGGAGGCACCTACCCTTTTATGTTCAGCAACAACATTTATGTGGATGGTTTGGAGAGCGATAGCAAGTATGTCTTCCAATATGTAAAGAATGTAGAGATACACCATGCCAAAATTACAACAAAGGATGCCTTTTGGGAAGTGGAGAATGTAACCATTTACGACTCTGAACTGAATGGAGAGTATCTCGGCTGGCATTCAAAAAATCTGCATCTGGTGAATTGCCATATTACGGGTGAGCAACCACTCTGTTATGCACACGACCTGGTGTTGGAAAACTGTACCTTCGGTACTGATTGTGACCGAGCATTTGAATATAGTACATTGCAAGCAGATATTCGCGGTGCTATTACCAACATCAAGAACCCGATGTCCGGACGGATTGTTGCTGATGCAATCGGTTCGGTAACGATTGATGAGAATATCAAGGCTCCAGCTAACTGTGATATTCGTCTCAGAGATGAGCAAACTTGTTTCAGTAAATAAAGTGAATGAATATGAAATACAACTTCGATGAGCAAGTACCTCGTCGTGGAACTTGTTCCTATAAATGGGATAGTGCAAAAAATGAAGATGTGCTACCCATGTGGGTGGCTGATATGGACTTCCGTACGGCTCCTGCTATCGTAGATGCTCTGCGCCAGCGGGTAGAGCATGGTATTTTCGGATATACCCGAGTACCTGACAGTTATTATAAGGCTGTAACAGATTGGTTTGTTCGTCGTCATGGTTGGGCCATCAGACGCGAATGGATTATTTACACATCGGGGGTAGTTCCTGCTTTATCGGCCATTATCAAGGCTCTGACACAACCTGGAGATAGAGTACTGGTACAGACACCAGTCTATAACTGTTTTTTCTCCTCTATCCGCAATAATGGATGCGAGATAGTCTCTTCTCCATTGATTTATACCAACAATTCTTTTTTCATCGATTTCGACGATTTAGAGAGGAAAACTACTGACCCGAAAGTTAAGGTGATGTTACTTTGTAATCCGCATAATCCTGCCGGGCGAGTATGGACACGTGAGGAACTGACACGTATTGGAGAAATCTGTATCCGTAATGGAGTTACGGTAGTTGCAGATGAAATTCATTGCGAACTAACTCTTCCGGATTATATTTATACTCCATTCGCGTCTATTTCAGATGAAATTCTTTCCCATTCGATAACATGTTTGTCTCCCAGTAAAGCATTTAATATTGCCGGATTGCAAATTGCAAATATTGTTTGTGCAGATGATGTTGTCCGAGCTAAAATCGACCGTGCGATTAATGACAATGAGGTGTGCGACGTCAATCCGTTTGGTGTAATCGCTACTCAAGCTGCTTATAACGAAAGCGAGGAATGGCTGGAACAATTGTTGGATTATCTGAACCAGAACTATCTGTACATGCGGGACTTTTGTAAAACGTATCTACCGGAGTTTCCAATTACTATATTGGAAGGAACTTATCTTGTATGGATGGATTGCCGTAAATTTGGAATCTCGTCAGAGCAACTTGAACATCAATTGATCAATGAAGCAAGACTATGGCTTAATGCCGGTAGGATGTATGGTGCTGAGGGAGAAGGTTTCATGCGCTGGAATATTGCCTGTCCTCGTGCAGTATTGATAGAAGGGCTGGAACGCTTCAGAAATTTTGCTTATTAAAAAGGTTGTTGAACAAGATGTTAATACTCCATATACACTCTTGTAATAATTTAGAGAAAAATGTATCGGGAGGAAGTTATTTCAGTGCTGAAAGGAATTTATTTGTCAATAACAATAACGTACTTGTATATCCAGGAAATCTTCCTGTTCTTATTATTTGAAAATAAAGCAGGAGGATTACTGTGTAATATGATGAAAAGATATGAACTTCACTTTATTTTTGGAAAATTTAAATATACCTGTAGCCTCCCCCTTTGCAATTAATTAGTTATCTTCGTTGCCGAAAGGAAGTAAAGAAAATGATAGACCAAGCAACCGTTGATAGGATTATTGATGCTGCTAATATTTTGGATGTAGTCTCTGATTTCGTTACACTACGAAAGAGGGGGGTAAATTATATAGGACTGTGTCCATTTCATGATGAAAAAACGCCATCGTTCAGCGTATCTCCATCGAAAGGTATATGTAAATGTTTCAGTTGCGGCAAGGGAGGGAGTGCTGTTCATTTTATTATGGAGCATGAACAGCTTTCGTATTATGAGGCATTGAAATATCTGGCGAAAAAGTATAATATCGAGATTAAAGAACGGGAACTTACCGATGAAGAAAAGCAGGTGCAAAGCGACCGGGAAAGTATGCTCATCGTCAATAGCTTTGCACAAGAATATTTTACCAATATTCTATTTGAACATGCAGAAGGCCGCTCGGTAGGACTTGCTTATTTTCACGAAAGAGGGTTTAGAGATGATATTATCAAAAAATTTTCGCTCGGTTATTCTCTCGAACAGCGAGACGCCCTCTTCAAAGAGGCGGAAAAGAAAGGTTATAAAAAAGATTATTTATTGAAAACCGGACTATGTCTTGAGGGACAAAACGGCTATGTCAGCGACCGTTTTCGCGGACGTGTGATTTTTCCTGTCTTCAGCTTGTCGGGTAAAGTACTTGCTTTTGGCGGTCGTATCTTGAAAAAGGACGATAAAATGGCCAAGTATGTAAACTCTCCTGAATCGGAGGTTTACCATAAAAGCAATGAATTGTACGGTATATATCATGCGAAACAAGCTATCGTAAAAAACGATTGTTGTTTTTTGGTGGAGGGATATACTGATGTATTGTCGATGCATCAATCCGGTATCGAAAATGTCGTAGCTTCATCCGGAACTTCACTTACTCCAGGCCAAATACGGCTGATACATCGGTTTACCAATAATATTATCGTATTATACGACGGTGATGCTGCAGGGATAAAGGCTTCTTTGCGAGGTATAGATTTGATTTTGAAAGAGGGAATGAACATCAAGGTCGTGTTGTTGCCTGACGGCGATGACCCGGACTCGTTTTCCAGGAAACAGAGTGCTGCATCCTTCACAGAATATATCAAAAGCCATGAAGTGGACTTTATTCGTTTCAAAACCAATCTTCTACTGGAGAGTGCCGGAGAGGACCCGATAAAACGGGCTGCCTTGATTACAGATATTGTACAGAGTATCTCAATTATTCCCGATGCCATTGTCCGTTCGGTATATACCAAAGAGTGTAGCCGTTTGCTTGATGTGAACGAAGAGATTCTTTTGCGGGAAGTCAATAAGAAGAAATTCGACCAAATAACCAAAGAGAATACGCCGTCTAAAGACAATACTGCAGTGGAGGCTGAAGTTGCCAAAAAGTCGGAAGATAATATAGAACAGGATGTTTCTTCTGAAAACGCCCCCGACCTTCCAAAAAGAAGAGCAGCATCTCCACTGGATACTTTTGAGCGGTCTCTGGTAAGATATATGATACGTTACGGACATCGGGTAATTTTCAGTTGTCCGGATGAGGAAACGGGCCAAACTTTCGACTGGGCTGTATTGCCTTATATCATGGCTGACCTGCAACAGGACGAGATAGAGTTTCAACACCCGTTATATTCGCAAATGGCTCGTGAAGCTGTCGATAAGTATGAGAGTGAAGGAGAACATCTGGAACGGTATTTCTTGTCGCATCCTGATCCGGAAATAAGTAAAACTGCTGTAGATATGGTAAGTGAAAAATATCAGCTCAGTAAAATACATACAAAATTTCAAAAGGTAGAGACCGAGGAAGAGCGACTTGCCGAGCTTGTTCCCAGAGCTTTGTTTGAACTGAAAAATGCCATCGTATGTATGAATATCAAAAAACTGAGAGATGAGATAAAGAAAGCCGGAAAAGAGAAAGATACTGTTCGTATCACCGAACTAATGAGTGAAATAACAGTTTTGAACGGAGTGAAAGCTGCTTTAGCAAAACAATTGGGTGAACGTATCATCAGCCCTCTGTAAAAAATAATATCATTTATGTATTATCTGGAAGCTCTCGACATTATAAAGCAATATGAAAATCACCGTGCTTTGGACGGTGTAACTGTACAGGTTCCGGAAAATTGTATCTATGGGCTACTGGGGCCTAATGGTGCGGGCAAGACAACTCTTATACGTATTATCAACCAGATAACAGCTCCGGATAGCGGAACCGTCAATATTAGG
>UMEI01017688.1_pt1 | contig 36985 bp, 28 predicted proteins | sample 1964711 | NCBI WGS metagenome assembly UMEI01 (sample SAMEA4836016, study PRJEB28245) | human gut metagenome | biome: gut microbiome; material: fecal sample | place: Denmark | collected 2008 | reverse complement strand
AAAGATTCTGTATGTTTGGTATTAGGAGATAATATATTCTATGGGCAGGGGTTTAGCCGGATGCTTATAGATGCGGTACGTACCGTTGAGGAGGAGCATAAAGCTACGGTATTCGGTTATTGGGTCAATGATCCCGAACGTTATGGCGTAGCCGATTTTGATAAGGAGGGGAATGTCTTGAGTATCGAGGAGAAGCCTCGATTCCCGAAATCGAATTATGCTGTAGTAGGACTCTATTTTTATCCGAACGAAGTGGTAAAGGTTGCAAAGAATATAAAGCCGTCAGCTCGAGGAGAATTGGAGATCACGACGGTGAATCAGCACTTTTTAAATAATGGATCTCTTAAGGTAAAACTTTTAGGCCGGGGATTTGCTTGGCTCGATACCGGAACTCACGACTCATTGAGCGAGGCTTCTATATTCGTAGAAGTAATTGAGAAGCGTCAGGGACTGAAGGTCGCTTGTCTTGAGGGTATTGCTTATAGGAAAGGGTGGATTACAGAAGAACGCATGAGGGAAATGGCAGAACCTATGTCGAAAAATCAGTATGGACAGTATCTGTTGAAGGTAATCGATGAATTGAAGAGGGGATAAGATTTCGCTGTCGGAAATTCCGAATATCATTTTAATGAAATAAAAAAGAGTTCATCTTTATAGCATTTATAAAAAAGTGAATTTTCGCTTGATAATTCTTCTTTTGAAAAGGAAGTGATGTCTTTATAAGTCTTAATAACGTTCGTATTTAGATAAAAAATCATTCTGAAATCTATTTGTTTTTACACTTAGGTTTAAGGATCTGTACATGCAAAAAGATCTTTAAAAACGGGTGTGTAGATAAGATATCGGAAAAGTATCAATTTATAAAATTATAAGTTTCACTATGAAAATATTGGTAACGGGCGGAGCCGGTTTTATAGGTTCTAATTTGTGTGAAAAGTTGTTGCAAGATGGTCATGAAGTTGTCTGTTTGGATAATTTTTCCACGGGAAAACCGGAAAATATTCAACTCTTTTTTTCTAATTCAAAATTTAAATTAATAGTAGGCGATATTCGTAACATATCAGATTGTAAAAATGCTGTGGACGGTGTCGATTATGTGTTTCATGAAGCGGCTTTAGGCTCTGTTCCCCGATCTATAAAAGACCCTATAACGACGAATAGTGTAAATATCGATGGTTTTTTAAATATGCTGGTTGTTTCTCGGGATGTGGGGGTTAAGCGGTTTATATATGCAGCGAGCTCATCGACTTATGGGGATTCAGCATCATTGCCTAAAGTAGAAGATATCATAGGAAAACCATTGTCTCCGTATGCAATTACTAAATATGTGAATGAACTTTATGCGGATATATTTTCCCGGACGTATGGTATGGAGTGTATCGGCTTACGTTATTTCAATGTGTTCGGGAGAAAACAAAATCCTGATGGAGCTTATGCCGCGGTAATACCTCTTTTTGTGAAAAAACTGATAAATCATGAGTCTCCGGTGATTAATGGAGACGGAGAATATTCTCGCGATTTTACATATATAGATAATGTCATACAGATGAATCTGTTGGCAATGTCTGTAAAGAATAAGGAGGCTGTGAATACGGTTTATAATACGGCATACGGAGAGAGAACTACATTGAACCAATTGGTATCGTATTTGAAGGAGTATTTGACTTTATATGACAGTGAAATAGCTAAGGTAGATATTGTTCATGGACCTAATCGGTTGGGCGATATACCTCATTCGTTAGCCAGTATAGAGAAAGCGAAGAGCTTGTTAGGGTATCGGCCGCTTTATAGTATGAAAGATGGATTGAAAGAGGCTGTAAAATGGTATTGGAAAAATTTGTGATGAATACTAAGTATAGCGATATGGAGAATATAAAAATTGCCGTAATCGGATTGGGATATGTAGGATTACCCTTAGCTCGTTTATTTTCGACTAAATATGAGACCGTTGGTTTCGATATGAATAAAGCTCGGGTTGCATCTTTGATGGAGGGCCGGGATTCGACTCTTGAAGTATCGGATGAGTTATTGCAATCTGCTATACGATCGGGATTCGTTTGTACTGCAGATATTGAGAAAATTCGGGATTGTAATTTTTATGTAGTGGCAGTACCTACACCTGTAGATGAAAATAATAATCCGGATTTATCGCCTCTTTACAGTGCGAGCGAGACTGTCGGAAAAGTTATTTCGAAAGGCGATATTGTAGTATATGAGTCTACGGTGTATCCTGGGGTTACAGAAGATGAATGTATCCCTGTTGTTGAAAAAGTTTCTGGATTAAAATATAATGTCGATTTTTATGCCGGATATTCTCCGGAACGCATTAATCCGGGAGATAAACTTCATACTGTCGATAAGATCAAAAAAGTGACGTCAGGTTCGACAAATGCTGTCGGAAAGATTGTAAATGATGTATATGCCTCTGTAATCCTTGCCGGAACGCATTTAGCACCTTCTATAAAAGTTGCAGAAGCGGCAAAGGTAATCGAGAATTCGCAGAGGGATATCAATATTGCTTTTGTTAATGAGTTATCGAAGATATTTAATAAAATGGGTATCGATACTCAAGATGTTTTGGAGGCTGCATCGACAAAATGGAATTTCCTTCCTTTTAAACCAGGATTGGTTGGGGGACATTGTATCGGAGTAGATCCCTATTATTTGGCTCAATGTGCCCAGCGTTATGGGTATAATCCGGAAATAATTTTGGCTGGACGAAGAATGAATGATGGCATGGGTGATTATGTCGCAACTCAAGTCATCAAGTCGATGTTGAAAAAGGGCATTCAGGTTTTGAATTCTAAGATTTTGATTCTTGGCTTTACTTTTAAGGAAAATTGTCCGGATGTACGGAATACGAAAGTTATAGATATTTATCACTCATTAGAAGAGTATAATGTAAATATTACGGTATTCGATCCTTGGGCAGAACCTTCGATTGTGGAACGGGAATATGGAATTAGTGTGACAAATGAGTTGCCTAATGAAAATTTCGATAGTATTGTTTTGGCTGTGGCTCACGACAAGTTTAAAGATATCGATATCTGTTCTTGGGCTAAAGACAAGAGTGTAATATTTGATGTGAAATCCATTTTGCCGAAAGAGCTTGTCGATGGGAGACTATAATATCTCGAAACCGATAAAAAGATTAGATCAGTTCGACTATTTGAAAGGGTTAGGTATCATATTGGTTTTATGGGGGCATACTTTATGTCCTCCGGCTATAAAAACCTTTATATACAGTTTTCATATGCCTTTGTTCTTTTTTGTATCGGGATGTTTTTTTAAGCCTGTACCTATTAGAGAATTTGTAGAAAAGAAGACTAAACAATTGATGATTCCGTGGGCATTTTTTTCATTTATACTATTTGCTTTGTTGATTGTTCTTTACTTTTATGCTACACGAGATTTCAGCGGTTCCTTAAAAGTTGCGTTAGGTAGTCTTTGGGCTGGAATTAAAGGAGACGAATCGTCATATGTTTGTTTTCGTACGATATGGTTTTTGGTAGCCTTGTTCGAAGTGTATATCGTTTATTATTTGTTTTTTACGAGAATTAAAAATCTGATAATATTAAGTGGGGTTTCCATTTTGTTTTATATAATCGGTTGGACATTGTATGATAAAAATATCGATCTTCCATATTTTCTCGATACGGTACTTTCGGTACTTATTTATTTCCATTTGGGGTATTTGTTTAAAAATTCGAAATTTTTAAATAGAGATATATCTCTATTAGCAATATTATCAATAATATTGCTATTCGTTATTTCTATACAATTATCTCCGGAAGTTGATTTGAAGTCGAATAGATTTCCGGTTTATTTGTTGCCTTTGTCTTTATCCATCGTTATCTCCTTTTATTATGTGTTTATATTCTTGATGGATAAATGCAATCTGAAATTTTTAAAGGTTCTCGGTACTGAAAGTTTGGTTTTGATGGGATTGCATCCTGCTATTTTTGAAATATCTACGATTGTACAAAGCAAATATTTCAACAACTCTTATTGGGTAGGGATATCCATTGTTATTGTTTCTATTTTATTGATTCATAATTTTTCTAGGATTCTATATAGATATACTCCTTGCTTGGTAGGTAAAGGGTAAATGTAAATTATGGAAGATCAGTCGTTAAAGGCTCGGACTATTAAGGGGGTATTATGGAGTGCTTCTGAGCGGTTTGGAAGTCAAGGTATACATTTTATCTTAGGGATAATTATAGCGAGGTTACTTCTTCCATCCGATTATGGTTTGATAGGGATGCTGTCTGTTTTTATGGCTGTTTCTCAGACTTTTATAGATAGCGGATTTTATAAAGCTCTTGTACGTAAAAAAGAGCTTTCTGATGTCGATTTTTCTACGGCTTTTTATTTTAATATCGTTATAGGAGTATTGTGCTATGGGTTGTTATTTGTTTCGGCACCTTATATTTCTTCATTTTATCATGAGCCGAGATTGACTATTTTGACGCGTGTTATCGGTCTGAATTTGATATTCAATTCTTTTTGTGTCGTACAACGAGCATATTTTACCATTCGTATCGATTTTAAAACACAAACTAAAATTACGTTTATTGCATCTTTTTGTTCTGGTATAGCAGCTTTGTTCTTGGCATATAAAGGATGGGGATTTTGGGCTTTGGCCATTCAGAGTGTGTTATTGAATCTGTTGACGGCTCTTTTGTTTTGGTTGTATTCTCGATGGCGTCCTCTTTGGTGCTTTTCGAAGAAGTCATTTGTCGATATGTTTTCGTTTGGCTCTAAATTATTGGCTTCAGGATTATTGGAGACGATATATCAGAACTTATATACTATAGTGATAGGAAAGAAGTTTTCTGCTACAGATTTAGGATATTATACCAGAGCGTATGGTTTTGCGATTTTACCTTCGGAAAATATATCTACGGTATTGAGCCGGGTATTTTATCCTGTATTAAGTAAAATGCAAGATGATGATGAGTGGTTGTATTATAATTATCGTCGACTTTTGAGATTATCGGTCTATATAGTGTTTCCTATCATGATTGCTATGGCTGCGTTGAGTACTCCGATGATTTCTTTTTTGTTAACGGATAAATGGCTTGAAGTGGCACCGTTATTAAAACTGCTCTCTTTTGCTATGATGCTGTATCCGGTTTCGTTGATTAACTTAAATATTATTATGGTTAAGGGTCGTTCAGACCTTACGCTGCGTTTAGAAGTCGTGAAGAAGATATTGGGTATCGGGGTTCTATGCATCACTGTTCAATATAGTGTTTTTGTAATGTGTTGCGGTCTGGTATTTACGTGGTATATAGGGTTATTTGTCAATACGTATTATACAGAAAAGTTGATAGGTTTAAGTATCTGGTCTCAACTGAAAGATATTTATCCGATTTTTTTATTGTCGATTTTTTCCGGAGTAGTCGTTTATCTTCTCCTCCCTTGTTTCTCTGTAGTTTGGGTTCAGCTTTTACTGGGGTGTATCATATACTTTTTTATATATGCAACGGGGTCATATATGTTGGGGCTTCCTGAATTGAAAGAGATTTTAAATATAATAAAAAAGTGATTTCCTAAATTTATATTTTTATGTCAGATAAGCAAATAACAGTAACATCACCGTTGTTACCTCCGTTGGATGAATTTTTCTCTTATTTAGAAGATATTTGGGATAAAAAATGGTTGACGAATAATGGCTACTACCATCAGGAGTTGGAAAGAGCACTTTGTGAGTATCTTAAGGTTCCATATATAAGTTTATTTACAAATGGGACATTGCCTTTGATTTGTGCTTTGCAGGCACTGAGAATATCAGGGGAAGTTATTACGACACCCTACAGTTTTGTTGCTACTACTCATTCTTTATGGTGGAATGGGATAAAGCCTGTTTTTGTCGATATCGACCCACAGACCTGTAATATCGATCCTGATAAAATAGAGGCGGCTATTACTCCTAAGACGACGGCTATTATGCCGGTTCATGTGTATGGAAAGCCATGTAATACCGAGAAGATACAAGAAATTGCCGATAAATATGGTTTGAAAGTTATTTATGATGCGGCTCATGCATTTGGGGTGGAAGTAGGTGGTAAATCTATTATTGACGCAGGAGATATGTCGACGCTTAGTTTCCATGCTACTAAAGTTTATAATACGATAGAAGGGGGAGCTTTGGTTTGTCATGATGAAAAGACTAAGCAGCGTATAGATTATTTAAAGAATTTCGGTTTTGCGGATGAAACTACGGTTGTTGCTCCCGGCATAAATGGAAAGATGGATGAAATTCGAGCTGCTTATGGAATTTTAAACTTGAAGTATGTAGATAGAGCTATAGAAGCTCGTCATCAAATTGCTATAAGATATAGGCGAGAATTGCGTAATGTCTCGGGAATTTCATTCATGGAAGATATGCCTGGTGTGAAACATAATTATTCATACTTTCCGATTTTCGTCAATGCTGAACAGTACGGAATGACTCGTGATGAACTTTATTTTAAAATGCGTGAAGCTAATGTGTTTGGACGTCGCTACTTCTATCCTCTTATCAGCGAATTTTCTACTTATCGCGGTCTCTCATCTGCCAATCCTGAGAATCTACCCAATGCCTACCGCATGGCCAATAGTGTCATCTGTTTGCCTATGCATCATGCACTGAGCAAAGACGAGGTTGGACGCGTAATTGAACAGGTGAAGAAATGAAATCTATATTATTACTTGGGGGTTCTCGTCAACAGGTGCCAGCCATTGAGACAGCAAAACGACTCGGTTATCGGACAGTTTTGATTGACTATCTTTCCGAAAATCCCGGACAGTTTGTTGCCGATAAATGGTATCAAGAAAGCACTACCGATGTTGAGTCTGTTTATCGTATTGCCAAAGATGAACAAGTGTCTGGTATTTTGGCGTATGCTTCTGACCCTGCGGCGTTTCCGGCTGCATTGGTTTGTGAGCGTCTCGGCTTGCCGACCAATCCTGTAAAGGCTGTTGAGATATTAGGTGTTAAGCATAAATTTCGAGAGTTTCTTAAGGAAAATAGTTTTGCATGCCCTGCCACATTTACTTTCTCTCCTGCTACATCCTTGGTGGAGGTGCAACAAGGAATTGAAAATATGCACTTTCCCATAGTTGTAAAACCTACTGATTCATCTGGCTCAAAGGGCGTATCATTCTTAAACGACTCAGGATCTTTGGCTACCGCAATCGCACATGCTGACTGTTATTCACGCAATAAGATTCTTATAGCCGAAGAATTTATAGAGCGTATCTATCCCTATGTGATAGGTGGCGATATTTTTGTGGAAAGTGGTAAAATAGTTTTATTCGGTGATATGGAATGCCTGCGTGGTGACCATGGAAAAAGTCTCATTCCTATTGGGGAAAAAAGACCTAATGGGCTTTCTGATAGGCAGAAGAAACGATTATACTCAGAACTTCAACGGCTTGTGGATGCGTTGAATGTTCGTTTTGGAGAATTCAACATAGAGGTTCTAGTTGGTAGAGACGACAGTATCCATTTCCTTGAAGTTGGTCCACGTGCAGGTGGAAATATGATCCCTATTCAACTCTCAGATGCCTTTGGTGTTGATCTTATCGAAGCAAATATAAAAATATGTATGGGTGAGTCGGTTGAGTTAAATCCCGTGTCAGCTAAGGGAGCTTTCATGACCTACGTGTTGCATAGTAACGTGGATGGCATTTTCAGTGGGATAAGTATTGCTCCAGAACTAAAGTCTGCAGTTTATCGACAGGTAATATATAAGCGGCAAGGTGATCGAGTCGAAGCATTCGATGGTGCCGGTAAAGCTGTCGGTATCGTCTTTCTGCATTTTTCTGATAAATCGGCGATGGATCTGGCCGGAATCGATATTGAATCGAAAATCCTTGTCGACGTATTGTAACTGATTAATATTATGGAAGAAATTGGCGGTTATTTCCATTTGGAGCTAAACAGGATTTGTAATTTTTCTCATTATGGTGGGATATTGCTCAATTCGGGAAGATGTAGTTTCGAATATATTCTGACGCAATTATCGGTAAAGAAAATCTTTCTTCCGTTTTATACCTGTGAGGTGGTGTTAGAGCCTATATTGAGAAGGGGAATAAAGTATGAGTTCTATGGTATAGACTCTAACTTGGAGATTCAAGGTCGTTTGAAACTGGGAGATGGAGATTATGTATTATATACCAATTATTTTGGGATAAAAGATCATTATGTAAAACAATTGGCAAATGTGTATAAGTCTTGTTTGATAATCGATAATTCTCAGGCTTTATTTGCGGAACGATGGATGGATATTCCGACTTTTTATAGTCCGAGAAAATTTGTCGGGTTACCGGACGGCGGAGTTGCCTATTGTAAAAAGAGAGAGGAAATAGAACTTGATTTCGACAAGTCATACGATAGGTGCGAGCATTTACTTTCTCGGTATGACCGTCTTGCTTCTGATGGTTATTCGATATTTAGAATGAATAGTGCGAAGCTGAAAGATCAGAAGATGGCCTATATGTCAAATTTGACAAAAGCTCTTATCGGGAACATCGATTTTACTACTGTTAAGAACATCAGAAATTCTAATTTTTTATATCTGCATGATCGGTTATCGGTTTCGAATAAGTTTGATATTGGCGATATAAATAGTTTTTCTTGTCCTATGGTGTATCCGTATTGGTCTGATGATCATACGTTGAGGGATAGGCTTATTAAAAATAAGATATATGTTCCTACCTATTGGCCGAATGTTATGCAGTGGTGTACGGAAGATCAATTAGAATATTATTTGGCTAAAGATATTATTCCTTTGCCTATTGATCAAAGGTATAATAATAAAGATTTAGAGAATATTATTTCAATAATACGTTTGAGATGAGTTATGCTCCGATAATGATACCGACATTGTGTCGGTATGAACATTTAGTGAAATGTGTAGAGTCTTTAGCTGTCAATTCTTTGGCGAGTGAGACTGAGCTTTATATTGGATTGGATTATCCGACGAAAGAGTCTCATTGGGAGGGATATAGAAAAATAGAGCAGTATCTTGTCTCAATTGAAGGTTTTAAGAAAGTGCATATCGTAAAACGGGAATATAATTATGGTGCCGAAAGAAACTCTCATGAGTTAAAAAAACTTATATTTGAGAAGTACGATAGGGTTATTTTTACGGAGGATGATAATATCTTTTCTCCGAATTTTTTAGAATATATCAATCAAGCTTTAGATAAATATAACGATGATACAGGTATTTTAGCGGTATGTGGTTATCTGCATCTTGCCGATTATCCGGAGATGCGTAATTGTACGTGTATTAGATTACCGGCGTATGATGCTTGGGGATATGCTATTTGGAGAGACCGTTATGAAGATTATGAGACGGATTTTTCGTATGAAACGGTGATACATACGTTAACGAGTTTCAAACAGACGATTAAAATTGCCCGGAAGCGTATTTTTACCATTTTCGCTTTATTATTGATTGTGAATGAGAAAGATGTATTCGGCGATACGATGTATGCTCGTAAGTTATTGTTGGAGAATAAAAAATGTATCTTTCCTACGATATCTAAAGTCCGTAATTATGGTCGGGACGGAAGTGGAACACATGCTTCGGTAGAAGATCAGAATGCGTATGAAAATCAGCGTATCGATGTATGTACAGATTTTGCTTTAGTTGAAAATAAGGATATCAAAATACAAAGGAAGGCGGAGCGGGCATTAAAATCATATTATAGGCAGCCTTTGAAAAGAATATATTGGATTGTGACGAGATATTTATTGTTTCGAATTCGGTATGTATTGAATAAACGGAGATATGAAATAAAATAAAAAATTGATGGCATTACCTTTAGTAAGTATAGTCATTACGACTTATAGACGTCCTGAATTGCTGGCGCGATCGATTAATAGTATATTGAATCAGACATATTCGAATGTAGAAGTTATAGTGGTAGATGATAATGATCCGGTTTCTGATTATCGGAAGAAAACGGAAATGGTAATGGAAGATTTTGCTTCGAACGGGAGGGTAACGTATGTACGACAACCTCGCAATTTGAGGCAGTCTGCGGCACTGAATAAAGGCATAAAAACTTCGAAAGGAGAATTTGTCGGTTTTTTAGATGACGATGATGAGTTTTTGCCTGATAAAATAGAGCGACAAATAGAATTGTTATCCGAATATAAAGAAGACCGTAATGTCGGAGGTGTTTATTGTAATGTATTGAAAAGAGGTAAAGGACAAGAGATTGTTACGTCTTTCAGGAAAAAGAATGATGAAGGGAATCTTCTGTATCCGATGTTGATGGGACAGGTTTCGTATTTTGGTTCTTCGGTGTTATTGAAAAGAGAAGTTTTCGATGTTGTTTCGGGTTTTAATGAGACGATGAGACGTCATGTCGATTTGGAATTTTTTAGTCGCTTCTTTAATTATTATACTTTGCTTTTAGTAGAGAAACCTTTGGTGAGAATACATATTGAAGGAGCGAGAAATAATCCTAAAGCAGAGACGTATTTGCAGGTAAAAAATGATTTTTTTTCTGCGATAGATCCGTATTTGGGTATTCTTACCAAGCAAGAATATAATAGGATATATAGATATAATTATTTCGATGTATCGATTAGCTTTTTTGCGAATAAAGAATTTTTTAAAGGCTGTAAAATTTTGAGAAAGGCGCTGCATTACGGGTGGTTATCGGGAAAAGAATTCTGGTTATTGAGTAAGATAATTATAAAAAATAGTTTATTGCGCAGATGATGTTATGGATGGAATAAGTGTCGTAATACCGACTTTAAATAGGGAAAGTTTTTTGACGAATACTATCGAATATTTGTCAAAACAAGTATTCGATAAGCCCTATGAAATAATTATTGTAGATCAATCTCCGAAACCGAATCAGAAGTTTGAAGATTTGGGAAATGAGGTACATTATCACCATGTGACGATGTTCAAAGGTTTACCTGAAGCCAGAAATTACGGCGCACAATGTGCCCGGTACGATTATATTTTATATTTGGATGATGATATAGAATGTAATGAGAATCTTTTAGCCGAACACTATAAGTATATATCTCAGCAACATATCGGAATCGTTGCTGGCGGAATTACAGAAAAATATAAGGAAAATCCGAAATCTCGTAATACGGGGGTGTTCCATTTTTTCTCGGCTACTCCAGAACGTGGATTTCATTTGATGAAGAATGGGTATGTCGATCATGCTGGAGGTGGAAATTATTCGATAAAGAGGGATGTTTTTTATAAGGTTGGGGGTGTTGACGAATATTTGAATGTCGGAGCTGCATTATATGAAGAGACAGATATTTGCCTGAGAGTGAAAAAATCAGGGTATAAGGTGTTTTTTAATTATAATGCCCATATTTGGCATTTAGCGGCTCCGACAGGGGGATGCCGGGTCTTGGATATTGAAAAGTATATTTATGCCTTGGTTCATAATCGGTCTATTATCATCCATAGATATTTGAATCGATATCAAAGATTGACTGCTTATTTTGTTCTTGTCAAATTGGTTTTGTCCTATATGCTGGCATATAAAAATAGTTCTCTGTTTAAAGTGTTTAGAAAAGCATATACCGAGGGGCGACAAAAAGCCTCAATGCCTCCCAAAGTTACAAATTATCGACAATGGAAGTCTCCGAGTATAAATGGATAAGGGTGAGAAAACGGGGAGGAAATTTATATATAAATGAAGCGAGTAATTATATTGACATATGATTATCCTCCAAACAATGGAGGAATAGCACGGCTTTGCTTCGAGATAAAGAAGCAGTGCAAGTTAAACGGTTTGTCTGTAAGGGTCGTTACTCTGGCTTCTTCCGGCACAGATATGGAAAATGATGAGGATGTTATTCGTATTGTCGGGAAGAGGGGACTGTTAGAGTGGCGTATATTGAATTACTTGAAAAAAAATACGGAGAGAGATGATATAATATTGACTGGTACTTTTCATCCGGATGGTTTGCTCGGATGGCTATCCGGTCGTAAAGTTTATATGTTGGCTCACGGTGCTGAACTGTTACCCGGTAAATCTTTTTTTCAGAAATATGTTTGGAAATATTATCGGAGATATTTGTTGAAATCGGCTTCCGGTGTTATTGCAAATAGTCATTATACGGAAGGACTGGTTCGCTTATGCTCTCCTTTGGCGAAGGTTTATACAATACCGTTAGCTGTCGATTACGATTATTTTAGGCCTACTTCACCGAAGATGAGAGATGGTGTTTTACATTTATGCTCGTTGTCTCGATTGGAAAAGTTTAAAGGTCATGATTTTTTGATTCGTGTAATATCTTCTTTGCCTTCGGAATATAAAGAGAAAATATCTTTAACTATCGGAGGAAATGGACCTTATAAAGAATCATTGGTGGCTTTGGCTCGGGAATTGCATCTTGTGGATACCATTGGATTTGAAGGGTTTATCGATGACGGTAAATTGTGTGATTTCTATTCTTCGGCAGATATTTTTGTTTTGTGTACAAGGGAGGAACCGGGATTAAAGAATGTCGAGGGCTTCGGGTTGGTTTTTGTCGAGGCTCAGGCTTGTGGAACGGCTGTTATTGGAACTCGTGCCGGAGGAATACCGGATGCTGTGAAAGATGGAGATGGGGGCTGGTTGATAGCTCAGGATTCTCAAAAAGAGTTATCTGAATTGATGATGTTCTTGATTGACCATCCGGAGATTGTTGCTGAAGAAGGACTGAAAGCCAGACAAAGAGCCATTCAGGAATATTCGTGGCAAAATTATTATAAAGCGTTGTCGGGAATAATTTGTAGATAGAATAAAAGGTATGGTACTTGATGCGAGGGTACAATATATATTTCTATACAATTTTCTGTTACTGCTGACTTTAGGAGTATTCTTATCTTATATCGGGCGTACCGGAAGATATGTGCCCCGTTCTTATGAAAGTAAAAGATATACGGTTTTTCTTTTGCTTTTCATGATCGTTATTATCGGTTGGAGGGATTGGATCGATCCATTGTTTGTCGATTCGGCGGGGTACGGTTTACGATTTAGCAGGATTCATTCTTTAAGTGATGATGTTTGGGGGGGGAAGAGTAAATTGTTCAATGGTCTGTATGTATATTGGGCGTATTTTAATTTGTCTCCGGAACTGTTTTTTATGTTTTCTGCGATGGTATATTGTTTACCGATGTATTATTTGTCCCGTAAAATAGGTAAAAATTATTCATTTATTGTATTACTGTTTTTTGCGACTAATTTTATCTGGTATAGTTTTGGGGTCAATGGTATTCGCAATGGTTGGGCATTTGCCATGATATTGTGGGCTATATATTATTGGAACAAAAATATCCTTTTCTTTTTGTTTTTGTTCTTGGCCTATTGTATACATGGATCATCTATTCTTACGATTGGGGCAATTTTAGTATCTAAGTTTTTTCCGAAACCGAAGTTTATTTTATTATTTTGGCTTTTATCTTTTATATTTTCTCTTCTTGTCGGACGTTATGTCGAAGATATATTTTTGAAATATGATTTTATTTCATCGGAAGGCCAAGGTTATTTGGCGGAAGAACTTACGACAATAGACCCCTCTGTATTTTCATATACCGGTTTTAGATGGGATTTTTTAATATACAGTTCGATACCGGTTTTTTGGGGATATTATGCAATTGTAAAAAATAAGGCGACAGATTTATATTATAATTTTATTTACGGAACTTATGTATTGGCTAATGCGATTTGGGTATTGGTTATAAGAAGTAATTATTCGAATAGAATTGCATCTTTATCTTGGTTTTTGATTCCTTTGGTTTTTGCGTATCCATTAGTACGAATGAATACTTTTAAGAATCATAATCGTGCACTTGCCATAGTTATTTTATTGTATTATCTGTTTGCATATTTTATGTGGATTAGAAGTTAAAATATTGTTGTTCTATGGTTTCTGTTATTATGCCGGTTTATAATGGGATGCCTTACATCCGATATTCGATACAATCATTATTGATACAGACTTATTCCGATTGGGAATGTATAATCATTAATGACGGATCGACAGATAATACTCAGGATTTCCTTGACGGGCTGACGGATATACGTTTCGTTATTTATCATTTCGATAGGAATAGAGGCCGTTCGAGTGCCCGGCAAAAAGGGTTGGAATTGGCCCGGGGAAAGTATATTGCCATGCTTGATGCCGACGATATTTATCATTTCGAGAAGTTGTCGAGACAGGTTGAAATGATGGAGAACAATCCTGAAATTTCATTATTGAGTGGTGGGTTGTTTTCGTTCAGCTATGAAAAAAATTGTACGATGGTAAGAGGAAAAGGTGATTCGGTGATAAAGAAAATGCCATTGTCAGGAAGATGTCCGGTAACTCATGCAAATTCGATTTTTAGGGCTGAGGATGTCGAACCTGGGACACATTATGATTGTTCGCTGGAAAGAGGGGAAGATTTAGATTTTCTTTCGAAGGCTTTTGCTGGGAAAAATTATATGATAACAGATGATATTTTGTATTATTATTCAGAGTTCGATTCTTTTTCCTTATCTCGATTGCCTCGGATTTATAGACGTGAGGTTCTGATTGCTTACAAAAATAAAAAGTACAAATCGGTTTTTAAGAGTGGAGTCCGTTATCTGGCCAGTATTTTTATTTTTCCTTTGTTGGGTGCAGAAAGGGTATTGAAGCTGAGAGGAAAAGCCCCGTCATCGGAGGAGTCGGCCGCTTTTGTAGATACATTAAATAAAATAAAACAGGAATTATAATGTCGAATGTTTTAGAAGTTATAAATCTGTTTTTATCAGCAGAAAATTTTATCGGTCCTCAATTTCGTTATTTAAATGAAAAAGGTGCGAATATGCATTTGATATGCAGTCCGGCAGAGCGATTGGATGCGTTTGCTAAGGAGCAAGGGATTGCATATAAGAGTGTTGTTTTAGAAAGGCAACTGTCTCCTTTCAAGGATTTAAAGGCTTTGATTGCTATATGTAAATATATCCGTAAGAATAAGATCGATGTTATAGTCGGGCATCAGGTAAAAGGCCGGTTGTTGTCTGTATTAGCTGGTAAGATAATGGGGGTTCCTAAAATAGTAATATTTGCTCATGGAGCATTGTTTGAAACATCGAGGGGGCTCAAGAGGAAACTTTTACTTTGGGAAAGCAAGTTCGAATCTTTTTGTGCCGATTATGTTGTTTGTGTTAGTCGGTCCGTATCACAAGTACGATTGAGAGAAAAGATAGATGTTATAGACAAACAGGTGATTTTAGGGAAAGGTACCTGCGGAGGGATAGATACTCAGAACAAATTTAATCCGGAAAGGATTTCTGATGATGATAAAAAGAGGCTTAAACGGCAATTGCAGATTTCGGATTCGGATATTGTCATTGGATTTTGCGGTCGATTGGTGAAAGATAAGGGCGTTATAGAACTCGTGGAAGGATTTAAACTATTGAAAGAGAAATATCCGCATCTTTCTTTTAAATTGTTGGTAGTGGGCCCATTGGAAAAGAGAGATTCGATACCTTTAGAGTTGGTCGAATATATGAGAGCTTCTCAAGATATTGTTTTTACTGGCTTTGTAGATGGAAATATGGAGTTATACTATTCTATAATGTCTTTGCTGATACTTCCATCTTATAGAGAAGGATTTCCTACTGCAGTATTGGAAGCGTCGGCAATGGGAAAGCCGATATTGACCTCGCGAAAGACCGGTTGTATCGATTCGATTATAGATGGGAAGACCGGTTTTTATATCGACATTTCTCTGTCAGGTATATGTTGTGGCGTTGAGAAACTGTTGGATGCAGACTTAAGGAGAGAGATGGGGACGAATGCCCGAGAATGGGTTGTCGAGAATTTCGATCATAAAAAAGTCTGGCCATATATCGAGAAATTATTAATAGGAGAGAAAAATGGGAAAACAATTGAGTAGAACATATTTATTCCTTCGGAAATTGGGACTGAATTATTCGGAGGAGGAATACGGACAGATCTCTTTGACGGATGTTTTTAGTAGAGGTTTTAAGAATATGAAAAACGCTTTTCTGTTAAAGTATCTGATGAATTCGGCATTATTGGAACCTATAAGTCCGAGAAAACTTCGGCCTAAAGTGTTGAGATGGGTAGGATGCCGAGTCGGGAAAGACGTTTTTATCGGAGCGCATGTGATAATAGATGCCGGTCATGCCGATTTAATAGTTCTGGAAGATCATGTGCATATTGCCGGACAGTGTACATTACTTTGTCACCAGAGAGATTTGTCTCATTACTATGTCGGTGACGATTATGCGAAGCTCGGATATCGATTGGGAGAGATTCATTTGAAAAGAGGTTGTCTGATCGGTATGGGATCGATGGTCATGCCGGGAGTTACGGTTGGAGAAGGTGCAATCGTCGGTGCTGGGTCATTGGTAACGAAAGATATTCCGGCATGGACGATTGCGACGGGAAGACCGGCGAAAGTAGTTAAGCAAATTCAACAGAGAGGGGAAAACTGATGGAACAGTCTTATATCTTGACTTTCGATATCGAAGAGTGGTATATTTTGCAGTTTCATGGACAAGGTTCTGTAGATGAATATGCCGGACGATACGACGTGCTTTTGGACCGTGTATTGGGTGATTTGGGAAAAATAGGTACTAAAGCGACTTTCTTTTGTTTAGGAAAGTTGGCCAAGCAATTTCCTTCTGTAGTACGGAGAATTGCAGAAGCGGGGCATGAGGTTGCTTGTCATTCGAATGAACACCGGTGGTTGACAGACCTTTCTGAAAAGGAATTTTATGAGGATACGTATGAGGCTTTAGCTTCGATTGAAGATATTACGGGAGAAAAGGTAAAAGGATATAGAGCTCCGGCTTTTTCGATCGGAAGTAGGAATAAATGGGCATTGAATATTTTATCTGAATTGGGAATAGAATATGACTGTTCTATTTTTCCTGCGAGCAGAGATTTTGGGGGATTCCCTGAATTCTCCGAAGATAAGCCGGTTATTGTAAGTTATCGAGGAACGGAAATGAAGGAGCTTCCTATTAATGTGACGCGTGTGTTGGGAAGAGACGTAGCATTCTCGGGTGGGGGATATTTCCGATTGTTTCCTTTTCCATTATTAAAGAAGTTTATCGGCAAAAATAACTACTTGATGACCTATTTCCATATGAGAGATTTCGATAAAGAGCAAAAGAGAGTTTGGAATATGAGATACTTTAAAAATTATTATGGAATAGAGGGGGCGTATGATAAGTTCATTCGATTACTTGATGAGTATGATTTTGTTAGTGTAGCGCAGGCTATAAAAGGTATTGATTGGGAAAGTGTAAGAAAAATTGAGATATAATATTCGATTGTTTATCGATTGAAATTTAGGTCTATGTATAAGTGTTGTTTTAAACGTATATTGGATTTTCTTATCGTCCTGAGTGTGTTGTCGATTATTTGGCCGATATTATTAGTTGTCGCTGTTTGGCTTCATTTTGCGAATAAAGGAGCGGGTGCATTCTTTTATCAACAACGTCCAGGTAAAAATGGGAGGATATTTAAGGTGATTAAGTATAAAACTATGACAGACGAGCGTGACGAGAAGGGGAATCTGTTACCTGATGCCGATCGTTTGACGAAAGTCGGTCGTTTTGTACGGTCTACATCTTTAGATGAGTTGCCTCAACTGATCAATGTTTTGAAAGGAGATATGGCACTGATAGGCCCTCGTCCTTTGCTTGTACAATATCTGCCGTTATATGATAAGGAGCAGGCGCGCAGACATGAAGTGCGCCCGGGAATAACGGGTTGGGCTCAGGTGAATGGCCGTAATGCTATATCTTGGCGACGGAAATTCGAGTTGGATGTATGGTATGTAGACCATTGTTCTTTTCTTCTGGATTTGAAAATTGTTTTTATGACTATAAAGAAAGTATTTAAGAGAGAGGGAATTTCTTCGGATACGAGTGCGACAATGGAATTTTTTAATGGAAATAATTAATTGTATATGTATTTATATGGTGCAAGTGGTCATGCAAAAGTAATTGTCGATATTCTAAAAGCTAATGGAATTGCAATCGATGGGATGATTGATGATGATTTTGGTGTCTATGAATTATTGGGTTATCCGGTTTTTCATGGGAAAATGAATCTTTCGCCTTTGATTATCAGTATCGGAGATAATAGAGCACGCTATACTGTGGCAGGTAAATTAAATGTGGAGTTTGGTAAAGCGATTCACCCTTCAGCTATAATTTCTGATACTGTTTGTATTGAAGAGGGAACGGTGGTGATGCAAGGTGCTATTATTCAGACATATACTAAAATTGGGAAACATTGCATTATTAATACGGGTGCTTCTATTGATCATGAGTGTGCAATCTCAGATTTTGTTCATATATCTCCTCATTCTACTCTTTGCGGAAATGTAACGGTAGGGGAAGGTACATGGATAGGAGCAGGAACAATAGTTTTGCCTGGAGTTAAAATTGGAAAATGGAGTGTGGTTGGGGCCGGATCTATTGTTGTAAATGATATCCCCGATCATGTATTGGCTTTTGGGAATTCTTGTAAAGTTATTAGAATATTGAAGTAATTATTGTATTTTATGGATAAAAGAATTTACCTGTGTCTCGCACACATGAGTGGAGAGGAGCAGAAGTATATCCAAGAGGCTTTCGATACCAATTGGGTAGTGCCTTTGGGACCGAATGTGAATGCTTTTGAGCAGGATTTGGAAAATTTTGTCGGTGAGGACAAGAAGGTCGTGGCATTATCTGCTGGGACGGCTGCCGTGCATTTGGCATTGGTCGCTTGCGGAGTTCAGGCCGGTGATGAAGTAATTTGCCAGTCTTTTACATTTTGTGCTTCTTGTCATCCGATTATGTACCTTGGTGCTGTCCCAATACTGGTAGATAGCGAATCGGATACTTGGAATATGGATCCTGAGCTTCTGGAGAACGCAATTCAGGACAGGATGGCTCGAACGGGAAAGAAGCCGAAAGCTATTGTTGTCGTTTATCTGTATGGAATGCCTGCGAAAATCGATGAAATAATGGCTGTTGCCAATAAATACGATATACCTGTTGTCGAAGATGCTGCGGAGGGATTGGGAAGTCGTTATAATGGTCGAATATGCGGGACGTTCGGAAAGTATGGTGTACTTTCTTTCAATGGCAATAAGATGATTACGACCTCCGGAGGTGGAGCGTTGATTTGCGGAGATCAAGAGGATAAACAGAATATCATGTTTTATGCGACTCAAGCTCGAGAAGGATATCCTTATTATCAACATGAGAAAGTCGGTTATAACTATCGGATGTCGAATATTTGTGCCGGAATAGGACGTGGGCAGATGACGGTTTTGGAGGAACATATTCGTCATCATCAACGTTTGGCGGCATTATATGAAGAGTTGTTCGATGATGTGCCGGGTATTGTATTCCATAGAAATCCTTCAGCGTGCTATGATTCGAATTATTGGCTTAATACGATTACCCTTTCGCCTGATTTACATGTAGCAGGAGAGGAGAAGGCTTATATGACAGTCGTAAAAGGAGCTGTCGGGGGTGCGGCAGGGGTCACGCATACGGTTGAAAATGTGCATACCGATTGCGAACCGAATAGGAATGTTGAGGCTATGCGTGTGGTATTGGATGCAATGGGCATCGAAAGTCGTCCATTATGGAAACCTATGCATAAACAGCCCGTTTATCGGAATGTACCGGCTTATGTAAATGGTGTGAGTGAATCTTTATTTAAGGTGGGGCTTTGTCTTCCAAGTGGTCCTTGGGTTACGGAAAAGGATGTACATATGATAGTAAAAGAGATTTTGAAAAATATAAAATAAATGGATTTTATACCGGATTTGTCATGGAAGGGAAAAGTTTATATAAGTGTTTTTTGATGGCAATTGTGTTATTGTCTTCTTGTACAGCTCAGAAGAAGGTTTTGTATTTGCAGGATGTAAAACAGGATACTATTTTGCAGATACAAAAAGAGCAGGAGATAAAAATACAACCGAATGACCTGTTGAGTATTATCGTGAATAGTCGGGATCCGGAATTAGTGAGTATTTTTAACTTGCCTGAAGTTAGGTTATCTGCCGGACAGGGGACTTCAGCTGCTTCGAGTCAAATACAGGGACATTTAGTCGATGCAGATGGAGATATCAATTTCCCGATATTAGGAAGGATACATGTAGGAGGTCTTACGCGAGATGAGGTAGCCGATGAGATAGAAAAGCTATTGAAATCCGGAGGATATGTAAATGATGCAGTGGTATTGGTGAAATTTTTGAATTTTAAAATTTCTGTTATCGGGGAGGTGAATCATCCGGGGACGTATAATGTATCATCTGATAGGATTACGTTGTTCGAGGCATTGAGCTTGGCTGGTGATCTTACGATTTACGGGAAGCGTGACCGGGTGATGGTGATACGGGAGGTAAATGGCAATCGGCAAATTGTATATAATGATTTGCGTTCGAAATCGGTATTCGATTCTCCTGCATATTATTTGCAACAGAATGATATGGTATATGTAGAGCCGAATAAATATAGAGCTGGACAGACGAATATCAATCAGAATAATTCTGTCGGGTTATGGATTTCGGTTGCTTCTTTCTTGACGACAATTGCAGTACTTATTTTTAAATAATCTTTATATGGCAAAGGAACAACAAGAAATATATGGTCAGCAAGTAGAGGAAAGTACAGATAATGGTTTAAGTCTGCGCGATATACTGGAGATCGGTCTTGCCAACTGGAAATGGTTTGCTCTTTCGGTAATCGTATGTTTGAGTATCGCTTATGTATATGTACAGACTTTACCATATATCTATACCCGGTCGGCATCGGTGATAATAAAAGATAATAAATCTGGGGGATTTTCCGAGTCGGCTATGTTCAAAGACTTGGGCTCTATGGATATGATAAATGTGCGTAGTAGTGCAGAGACGGAAATGTTGATATTTCAGTCCTATCGTTTGATGCAAGATGTAGTTTCTCAATTGGATTTAGATGTGGGTTATGTGATGCAAGGAGGATTACGAGATAGGAGTTTGTATAAAGATAGTCCGTTAGCCGTGAGTTTTATAACAAAAGACAACAATTCACAGTTCTCTTTTGATATTGTTCCTATTTCAGATCAAGAAGTTCTGTTGTCAGATTTTACTTCGAATGAAGATTGGTCAAAAAAGGTACAATTAGGAGATACGGTTTCTACTCCGGTTGGAGTGCTAGTTGTAAATAATACGGGAATTCCTTTGACAAAGTTTAAAAAAAAGGTCATCACAGTAAATAAAAGACGGTTGAAAGATGCTACTACTCGATATAGAAGGGCTGTTTCAGTTTCTTTAGAAAGCAAGAATGGAGGGGCGTTGAATATTACAATGAATGATACAGATATAAAACGGGCCGAAGATGTGATAAATACATTGATAGCTAAATATAATGAGGATGCTATCGCCGATAAAAATCGATTGGCTGTAAATACTGCGAGATTTATTGATGACCGATTAGAAATTATCAGTCAAGAATTAGGGGATGTAGATAGCCAAATAGAAACTTTTAAAAAGGAAAATGAGTTAACAGATATTACTTCGGAAGCAGGGATGTCTCTAACAATGAAAAGTGGATATATGAGTGAAGGGGTGAGCTTAGAGAATCAGATAAGCTTGGTAAATTTTATAAAAGACTATTTGTCTGATCCAGTAAAAATAAATGATTTGATACCTGCTAATACAGGTATAGAAAGTGCTGAAATTTCAGGAGCTATATCAGAATATAACCAACTTTTATTAAAACGGGACCGGTTAATGTCAAATTCGAGTGACCGAAATCCCATGGTTATAGATTTGAATCAGACATTATCGACTATGCGAAATTCTATCATTCAATCAATAGATAATTTATTAGTTACTTTGAATATTAGGATGAAGAGCATACAAGAGCAAGAGCAGATAGCTCGGCATAAAATTGCTTCAGTTCCCTCTCAAGAAAAACAAGTTTTATCTATTGCTCGTCAGCAAAAAATAAAAGAGGAATTATATTTGTATCTATTAAATAAGAGGGAAGAAAATGCGTTGAATATGGCGATTACTGAGAGTAATGCTCGGGTAATAGATGCTGCTAATGGCAGTGATACGCCGGTGTCTCCGAAAACGATGATGATATTATTGGCAGCTCTGGCTATTGGGTGTGTGATTCCTGCCGCAGTGATAGCTTTGATTATGTTATTAAATACCACGGTACGAGGACGCAAAGATATTGAAGATAATACTACCGTACCTTTTTTGGCTGAGATACCGTTTAAGAGAAATAAAGCTGAAGGAGATATTGTCATAGTTCGAGAGGGCGGGCGAGATAGTGTGTCGGAGGCTTTTAGAATATTGCGTACTAATTTGGATTTTATGGTCGGTGGTGAAAATAATGCGAAAGTAATTATGTTGACATCAGCAAATCCAGGATCAGGTAAGACTTTTGTATCGTTTAATTTGGCTATGACATTGGCTTTGGCTGGGAAGAAGGTATTGTTATTAGATGTGGACTTACGGAAGCGGTCTTTAAGCAAGCGTATGCACGCAGAGGGTATTGGATTAACAAATTACTTGTCTGGGCGAGTTAATAATATAGACGAATTAATAATGAAAGATGAATTTCATGAATGTTTAGATGTGATACATGCAGGCCCTACTCCTCCAAATCCAGCTGAATTATTATTAAGTAAACGATTAGATATTTTGGTTGACGAGATACGAAACCGTTATGATTATATCATTATAGATAGTGTTCCATCCATGATGGTTGCCGATGCTTCCATCACAGCTCGAGTAACCGATATTACTATTTATGTAATTCGGGAGGGATTGATGGATCGTCGTCAATTGGCTGATGTGGAACGTATTTATAGAGGGAATGCATTCAAAAAATTGTGTATTCTATTGAACGGCGTTGGTATGAAACAGAAGAGATATGGCTATGGCTATGGTTACGGCTATGGTTATGGCTACGGGGAAGAAGAACAGAATATGGAATCGCAGCTCCATGAAAAAAGATGGTGGCAGATTTTTTAATGATATAGTATTCCAATAAATGCTGTCTTCATAAAGTAATAAAATGGCATTTATTGGATTTTAGAGAAATGACTTTCAGTCGTAGCATAGTAAATGTTTCATTTGTTCTATTATATATTGTTTCCATTCTTGCAACATCGGAGTAAAGTTTTCTTCTTTTCCATTTAGAAAAACTGTTACAAGTAGATTTTTTGAAATCATAGGATATGCGAGTAGCCCATAAAAAGTGAGGAACACAAAATGTAAAGGAACCTTTTTAAGTTTACCTTGTTGCATTTCTGTATATAAATACAGTTTGAGTGCTTCGAAGTATTTATCGGAATTCAATTCTTTAATGGTATGTAATAGATGATTTACATCGCGTTGTATTTCTCCGAAAATGAATTTGGGTAGAAAAGGATTTTCGGTAAATTTCATAATATATTCGTCCAGTATTTTGTCGATACGCTCAATGAATGGTATATCTTGAGTCAGGATATCATGTACCCGTGGAATAATGGAGGTTATAATCTTATTGAATACGGCTTGGAACATTTTGTCTTTCGTTCTGAAATAGTAGTGAAGTGTGGTACGATTGATGCCGACGGTATGAGCAATATCGCTCATACTGGTTTCTGTAAATCCTTTTTCTATAAATAGTTGTTGGGCCGTTTCGATGATACGTTGTTCTAAATGATTGTTTTCTGTTGCTCCCATATCTGATTTTCTATATTGTCGATAAATAATAATAAACGGTTTATGATATTTACGTCACTAACACTGCTATCAAAGTCTAATGATAGGATATTCATTTGAGGATATAAAGCTTTTATCCTTTTTTCTATCCCTTTGACTATGATATGATTGGCAATACAACCGAAAGGTTGTAGACTGACGACATGATTTATTCCTTGGCGAGCAAAGGAAAGTATTTCACCGGAAATTAGCCAACCTTCTCCGAATTGAGCGTTCAGGGATATTACTTTTTCTGCATCTTTTGCTTTTGTAAAGATATTTTCGAAAGGTGTGAAATAATGAAATTCTTTTCCTATTTCGTTTATTGCAGATATAGTCTTTTGGATTTTGTTGTATAGCCAATTTATAATAAAATCGGGTATATTTTTTTTCTGAAGATGATTATTTTGATTATTTTTTAAATTTACAAAACTTTGCAGGAAAAAGTCAATCAATAGAGGAGGTACGACTTCGATATGTCGGTCGATTAGCCAGTGTGTAATATCTTTTTGTGCAAAAGGGTTGAATTTTAAAAATATTTCACCTACGATACCTACTTTAGGATAAGATCCGTTTTTACAAATTTGATTGAATTCTTTTGCTGCGGAAGATAGGTATTGATACAGTATCTTTGGCTCGTTTTGTAAAATAGCATCTTTAGCTTTCTCGATGTATTTGTCTTTCAGGACAGTTGCTTCTCCTTGTCGTTTTTCTCTGATTATTGATGCATAATAAAATTTAGAGATACAATCACTATATAAGATTGAGGATAAAGCGATTGGTATTATTTTTAACCAGTTGATTTTAAATCCGGGTTGTTTATTATTTATACCGCTGCCGAAAGATAATGATATTACGGGTACATTAGCATAGCCATTATCTACAAGAGCTTTTTTAATAAGAGAGATGTAATTACTTGCTCGGCATTGGCCTCCCGTCTGGGTGATAGTGACTGCTGTATTTTCAGGGTCATAACGCCCGCTTTTAAATGCTTTGACAATATCTCCTACAATAAGAGTTGCTGGGTAGCAGACTTCATTATTAGCTGATTTTAGGCCCCAATCACATGAGGCTGTATCACTTGCAGGTAGATTTTCTACATCATATCCGGCAACTTTCATAATTGATGGGATAAGAGGAGAAATGAATGGTGTGAAGAATGGTGCTATAATTTTTTTCTTTTTGTCTTTTGTCCCGAATATGGGTGTGGTATCAAAAGATGCTACACCTTTGTTATTATGTAGTTGTAGACTTATTTTTAAGCTTTCTATCAAAGAACGTACACGTAATTTAATAGAGCCCACGTTACTTACATCATCTATTTTTAGGAGTGTCGATGTTTTTCCGTGTCGTTTAAGTACAGAGCGTACTTCGTCGGTAAAAAAAGCATCTGGGCCACATCCGAAGGATGTTAATTGCATATATTGAATATCGTTATTTTGTAATGCAACCCATTTGGCTGCTTTGAGAATACGATTTGTATATGCCCATTGTGAGACAAAATGAATGTCATTGAGAGTGATGTCTTGATGCCGGACGATATCGTCAGTTATTACATTTACTCCCAGAGCAGCAACCATATCTGATACTTTGTGTTGTATAAGTGGGTCTGAATGATATGGTCGTCCGGCCAAAAGTATGGTTAACTTTTGTGTTTTATTACTATCATCCAGTACTGATTTATTGTAGAGGATAAGTTGTTCTTCAAAAAGATATTGTTCCTTTTGGGCATGGTCAAATGCTGTTTTGATCGTGTTTTCTGAAATTCCTAATTGTGTTAGGTACTTTTTACATTGCTTATATAAGAGTTTCGTATCTTTGAAAGAAATGGCGGGGGAGTCTATGGGGATATTTCCTGATTGTACGCTTTTTATGACTTCAGAGTAACCCGATACGATAGGACAATTGTAACTGTTTTGTTGCTGTTTGTCTGTTTTTTCGTATACGACAAATGGCATAAATATCCGGTCAACATTGTGCTTTATAAGATTTTGGATATGACTGTGAACTAATTTGGCAGGAAAACAGATATTGTCAGACATTACCATTCTGGCGGCAACTTCGTATTTATTGAAAGTCGATGTTTCTGAGAGGTATACTTGTATACCGCAATGGGTAAATAATGTGTGCCAAAAAGGGTATTCTTCATACATATTCAGACAACGTGGAATACCTATTGTGAACGGAGGATTCACTATTTCGGTTTTTCTGTCAAATAATAATTTTGTTTTATGAGAGTATGCATTTATTCCTTGATTAGATTGATTTCCTTTGTTAGAGAATGTTTTTTCGCAACGATTTCCTGAATAATAATAATTCTCGTTGCTGAATTTGTATTGTGTTACAGTGCATTGATTTTCACATCCTCGGCATTGGTTTTGTTTCGATGTGTATTCAGCCCGTTGTAACATATTTCCCAAATCTATATTTGATGTGTTTTTTATTTGACGGGCATATAAAGCGCAGCCCAGGGCACCCATGAGCTCAGGACAGTCACTACGGGAAATTTGTTTACCCGTCAGCTTTTCCAAAGCTCTTACTATGGAGTCGTTGCGCATGGTACCTCCTTGTACAACAATATATTCGCCGAGTTCATCTGTATTTTTTAGCTGTAACACTTTGTATAAGCAATTTTTAACAACCGAATGAGATAGACCGGCCGCTATATCTGCTACAGATGCCCCTTCTCTAAGAACTTGTTTCACTTTAGAGTTCATAAATACGGTGCATCGGGTACCTAAATCGCAAGGCATTTTAGAAAAACATGCTATTCTGGAAAAATCATTTATATTGTAATTGAGTGATTGGGCGAATGTACTAATGAAAGAGCCACATCCTGACGAGCAAGCCTCATTTATTTCAATACGACTGATGACTCCGTTATGGATGAAGATTGCTTTCATATCTTGCCCTCCGATATCCAGTATAAAAGAGACATTTTCATTGATATGTTTGGCTGCCATATAATGAGCTATCGTTTCGATGATGCCTCCGTCTAATTGAAATGCAGCTTTGATAAGATCCTCTCCATATCCGGTAGAGCAACATCCTTTTATTTGTAAAGAAGCTCCTTGCTTTTGACACTCGTCATATAGCTGCCGTAATCCGGTTTCAACAGCTTTTATTGGATTTCCATTATTATCGTGATAATAAGAGAAAAGTATATCATTGTTTTTACCAAGTACGACTATTTTAGTTGTAGTAGATCCAGAATCTATGCCTATGGTTACTTCTTGTATTCCAGAGTTTAGTCCTGTTCGTAGTACTTTATGTCGGCTTATTTCCTTTTTCCACTGTGCGTATTCTGGTTCCTCATTAAAAATAGAGGGAAGTCCGTGTTGCGGATTTGGAGATATATTTTGTTTTTTTCCTAATATTTGTATTAAATCTTTTGGAGTGATGTTTTGTCCGTTATCGGATAAAGCAGTGCCCCATGCCGGTATTAAATTACTATTTTCAGGAAGAATGAAATCTTTGCTTTCTGACAAATGTAGATAATCGGCAAATGCTTTTCTAAGTGCTGGGATAAAAGCCAGAGGACCTCCACATAGTAATATCGGTGCTTCTATATCGCAACCATGAGCTAAAGTGACGATTGTTTGTACTGCTACAGCATGGAAGATAGATGCAGCAATATTTTCTTTGGATATGTTTTTAGCAATTAAGTTTTGTATATCAGTTTTACAGAATACACCACATCTTGATGCTATGGGATATACTTCGGTCGCTTTTTGGGCGAAGTCGTTCAACTCGTTTATTGATGCTCCCAGTAAAATGGCCATTTGGTCAATAAATGCACCAGTTCCTCCTGCGCAGTTTCCGTTCATGCGTAAATCTATAGCTTGGTGATTACGGAAGAAAACCACTTTTGCATCTTCTCCTCCGATATCTATCATAGTAGATATGGGCGATTGTCTTTTGTGAATGTAATGGGTGGCGGCTACTACTTCTTGTACGAAGGGTAGTGAATATTTTTCTGCAATTCCCATACCGACAGAACCAGTTATGGATATAGATAAAGGTGTATTTCCAATTTTTTGGATAAGCTCTTGGAAAAATAAGAGTAAAATTTCTTGTATTTTCGTTTGATGTCTTTCATATTTTGAAAATAGAACAGAGTTCTCATTTTCTTTCAGGACTACTATCTTTGCTGTTGTTGAGCCTATATCTAAACCAACCCTATACATAATCGAGCACATTTAAAATAAATGGTTGACATATATATCTGACATATGTGTCAGATATTGCAAAAATATATAAAAATGGAATATATGAAATATATTTTTGCTTTGTTAACTTTGTATGGATTATTTTTAGATTATGCTGATATTTGTGTACTAAATCTTTGTTTTATCTACTTATTTAATAATATAGCAGATAAGGTCTGTAATAATTTTCTTTACCAAAGAAAAACTATTTTTTTTCTGAATTCGTTGGTTGTGAAAGAACGGGAGTCGGGCTGTTTTCGAGATTTTTATTTTCTTGCTTTTTTCGTCTCTTTATTACGTTGTTATGTATCCGGTTGAAAAGTTCGGTAAAACGTCCGAAATCTCTTTTGAACATTATGCCGACACCTTGTGTAGTTAATGCTGATTTTATATAATAATTTCGGTCGTTATAATGATTGTAAGCTTTTAGTCGCAGACTTCCGCTTTTATTAAGTAAATATTCGAGGTCAAAATCTCCGACAAAGGCATTACTATTTACTTGGTTATCTCGATAACCAAAGTTTCCATTGAAAATGAGACGGTTATTTAGTAATTGACTTGATAAGGCCAATTCTACTTCAACATCTGAAAAGTCTCCTTTGTCACTTCTGATATTAGTCCCGATGTTCCATTTATCGCTAATCTGTCCCAGCATATTACTTAATTGTGAAGATAAGGTTGATGATGCTACAGATGCTAGTTCATTGTTCCGAGCTTGGCCTACGTTCATATAATCCGGAGTATAGAATTTCCCTAATGCCAGCAAATATATGATTTGGCGGTTCATCATTTCCTCAGTACTGATGATACTTCTTACTTGCCGATCAATATCTTGTGTAAGGGTAGGGAAGGCTATATCGAATTTTAAATCGGGATGTTGTAGATTTCCTGATACACTAAGTACTGTATTTACAGGTACAGTTGTACGGCTCAGTTCTTTTTCTTCAGCAAAGCTTTCTGATAAGTCGGTGAGGTTGGCGGTAAGTGAATATATAGCGTCGATGTTTAAGTCTGCTTCGAGAGGATTTCCCCGAAATGAAATTTGACTGCCAGATTTGATATTAAAAACTTTAGTAATAAGATCTTGTAAACTAAAACTATAACTTCCCTTTTCAAGAGTATATGTACCATATATTTTCATATCAGAGAATGTATTGTATTCGATACGGATACCCCCGGCTCCATTTGCTTTGATAATATCTTCTGTTGCTGGGTCCATAACTATTTGCATTGTAGCATCAGGGGTAGCATCAATCTGAAGATTTACATTTGTTGTATGTGCTCCAGTAGTTTCTTCTATTCTTTTGATATTATCTATCAGAGACAGATTTGTGCTGTCTTGTAGCTCTTCTTTGCGTAGTTCTTCTGTCTTGTTGACAAAGGTGATAAATTGGTAATCATTGGCTGTTTCGTTTCCAGTAAGAACGAATGTAAATTTTGATTTGGCATCAGTCCTCATATTTACATCTATATCAGTTTTATCCATATCTCCTATGATAGATGCAGTTCCTGTTCCGAAAATAGTACCATAGTAGACAGGATTAAGTTGTTCTGTCACATCAAAAACAAGCAGATTTCGTATTTCTGAGATACCTATGTTATAGGTAAGATTTTTAAAATGGTTATGTTTAAGCATACCTTTAGCTCGGGCAGTATGTCCAAATTTGTCGGTTACAGTTACATTGTCGAACCATATAGAGTTGGGTGTGAGATGTACACTGTCGGTCAGAGAATAAGTAGTATTTAAGTAATCAACCCCGAATTTTACATTTTGGGCAAAAGCGTTACCTGAGACGTTGAGAGCGTTGAACTTACCATAAAAGTCAATTTTACCGGTAGCCCTTCCTGTAAATCCGGTAAGGATATTACCTATAAAGGGTTGTATAAAGTCAAGATTTAAATAGTGAGCATCGAATGAGAGATGCAAAGAATCTCGTGTAGGAAATATATGTCCATATATCCCTGTATCGGGGTGTCCCTGTTGGGATATCTTCCCTTTTAGTAATATGCCTTGGTTTTCATTTATCCATTGGCTATATAAGTTAAGGTCACCCAAATATGCATCATTATATGTAAAATCTTTTACGTCGAATCTTTTGGTACTTAGTCTGGGAGCTCCGGACATGAGATTCGAGACAAGTATATTTCCTGTGGCTTGTCCTCCGAATGTAACATGTCGTATGTTTAGTGATTCGAAGATATAATCAAGGTTGAGATCGTTAAGTTGTAAATTTATTTCATCGTCGGGCAATTTGGATGCGATACCGTCTATATGGAGATATTGTTTTCCATGCCGTATTTCAAAACTATTTATATTTATTTTTCCAGAATCAACTAATACAGTTGCCGGTTGTATTTTCCATATAGAGTCGTTTAAAATCAGATTTGACGGGTTTATTTTAATGTCCATTATCGGCAATTTTTCAGTTCCTGATTTTGAGAAATGAGTTGTTGTCGACAATTCCCCACAAAAAGTAGATTTACCTGAATTGCTCCAGTTTATACGAGCATTTAAATTGTCTTGTTTTGCATCGGCATTAAGTGACCAGATGAGTGTTTTATTTTTTTTATTGGTATTACTTGCTCGTGCGGAAAAAGTGATAATTCCGTTGCTTTTTTCAGATAATATCAGAGTATTATCGAGTTTCGATTTTTTTATCTGTAATATAGGAAATGAACTTTCGAAACGGAAGCGACTTTCTTTATCGTTATAGAATCCTTCTATTTCTCCGCCTGAAGACAGGGTGATTGGAAGTTCAAATATTTTTGATACAGATTCAGTGGGTTCTATTTTGAATGTATAGCTGAAAATATTTTCAGCTTTTAGTTTCCTTTTAGGTGGGGTAACTATAGATGGTAACACTGAACTAATGATTTCAGTTATGGAATTTTTTAGAGTGCGGAAAGAATATTGTCCGCTAATCTCTCCATTTAATATATCTGAGTGTATTTTGAGAGATTGAGGAACTTGTTCATTATGGGCTGTGACCAAAAAACGTTTTAAGAAAAAATGTTCATCTCCTTTTACGAAAGTGATACTATCTATTGATAATTCACCCTCAGCATTATCTGGAGTGTTCCCTATGAAGTTGGCATGTATGTTAAATGATAGGTCTGCATCTTTATATTTTTTCGTAAGTTTTAAAGCTTCTGGACGAATATTGGTTCCGATAGCGGTAAATTTGAACTCCGGTTTTTCCTTAATTAAGTCTATTAGTCCTTGCATCGTCAAATGCCCGTTTTCATCATCTATTTTAGCTGTACCTTCGAATCTGGGGCCTTTATAATTTCCGTTAAGCTCGATATTTTTGTAAGAATATCCGTTATAGTCGATATGGGTTATCTCTCCGAAAAGCTTTCCCGTAGGATAGCCATTTATATAATGGGTGCCATCGACATTGAACTTTAAGCTTGCAGTTCCAAATAAGTTGTTTTCACTGAAAAGTTGATGCAAATCGAAATCTATAGCTTCGATGTTGCCTTGGTATGTTAGGGATTTTTTTTCTATATTTCGAGAAAACATGAGGTCTGCATGTACTTTTCCGGGATTTCCTGATAGATTTCCAAACATGACCAAATTGCTGAGAAATCCTGATACTTCACCTTGGAAATTAACGGTTCCCAAACGGGTAAAGATAGGAGAGATAGGTCTTTCTACTGAAGATAAGTCCTGGATTAGAGAAACAATTCCATCAGGAGTCGCTCGTAATTTATTTACTTTACCGAATAGAAATGCATCTTGTAACTGAGTAATACCGTCAAGAGTCCCTTCTCCTTCGACGATAATGTTCCCTTTTCCGTAATTTAATTGTAAACTACTTAGTTGTAAATGATTGATAACACCTTGTACATGGCATGTGAAATCGGTAGGAGTATCAAACTTTTGTAGTATGGGAAGAAATGGGGCCAAATCACTAAGCACAAGTCGGGAATGATTGATAACCAATCTTATATTTGAACTATCGCAAAATTGTGTATAGTTTTGTACTGTACTTAAATCTACGTGAGCGGTGTTCAATGCAATCAATGATTGCTGCAATTGTAATTTGAACTGAGAAAAATAAGCTTCTTTTTGGTTTGCTGCAAGTTTGAATGATAATTTAGGTAATGAAAATCCTGATTTTTCTTCAAAGCTTAATCTTCTGACGTTTATATTAATGGAATCTCTCCGTAATGATTTTAATGATATTGTAGAGAGTACGTTTTTAAGGATTATATGATTTTTATCAAATCCGGATTGTTTATATGGCTCTGATAGGAGATTATATGAGACATTACCTCGTCGAATTACGACTGTATTTATTTGTACGTCAAAAGGATGTTTTTCCTTTTTTTCTTGAGGTTTGAATGTGTCAATAATGAATTGAAAATTTGTTTTAGATTCTGGTGTATCTTTAGAAATATGTATATCGAAGTCAAGGAGGTGTGCTGTTGTGAAGACTAGTTTGCGGTCAAGTAAAGATGATAGTTCGATACCCACCATCAATTTGTCGGCAAATAATAGTGTGTCACCCTTTTGATCAGGTAAGAAAACATCATATAACGCTATTTTATCAAAGGGGTAAATATTTACTTTCCCGATAGAGACCGGAACGTGTAGCCTTGACGAAAGTTCAGCTGTACCTATTTCTCTGACTTTCTGCTGTACGGAAGGAATGCTTAAGGCAAGATAAAGACCCGAATACAGAATGCAGATAGAAACTACTAGGCCGATTATTATATATTTGAATATCTTATATAGAGTCTTCATATCATTAAGACGCAAATTTATGATTTTTCGGGGAATAATTTTAGAGCAAGCTATTAAATAATTGTTTTTTATTGTGTAATTTCGCCCATTACAAAGATGTGTAGATTATGAATACGATTATTTTAGGAATAGAGTCGTCTTGCGACGATACATCGGCAGCAGTTGTCCGGGACGGAGTAATGTTGTCAAATGTTATTTCAAGCCAAGCGGTGCATGAGGCATTTGGAGGAGTAGTCCCGGAACTGGCGTCGCGAGCTCATCAGCAAAATATAATTCCGGTAGTCTCGGAAGCATTGAAACGTGCCGGAGTGAAAAAGGAGGAATTGAGTGCTATCGCATTCACAAGAGGACCGGGACTGATGGGATCCCTATTGGTGGGAACTTCTTTTGCAAAAGGTTTTTCATCAGCTTTGGGTATTCCCATGATTGAAGTAAACCATTTGCAAGCTCATGTGTTGGCCCATTTTATAAAAGAAAGTGAAGATGATAATCATCAGCCGGATTTCCCATTTCTTTGTTTATTGGTATCGGGAGGAAATTCTCAAATAATAAAGGTAAATTCTTATAAGGATATGGAGGTTATTGGTCAAACAATAGACGATGCTGCTGGAGAAGCATTTGATAAATGTGCGAAAGTCATGGGACTTCCTTATCCGGGGGGGCCTATAATAGACCGTTTAGCAAAAGAAGGAAATAAAGATGCATTCCATTTTAATAAACCTCATATTCAAGGATACAATTATAGTTTTAGCGGTTTGAAAACATCATTCCTATATCTATTGAGGGATCGTCTTAAAGAAGATTCTAACTTTGTAGAAAAAAATAAAAGTGATTTATGTGCATCTTTACAAGCCACAATAGTGGATATATTGATGGATAAATTACGAAAAGCTGCTAAAGATTTGAAAATAAATGAGGTTGCTGTTGCTGGAGGAGTATCGGCTAATTCTGCAGTACGGGGTGCATTTGAAGAACATGCTGTTCGCTATGGATGGAAAATACATTTACCTAAATTTTCGTTTACGACAGATAATGCAGCTATGGTAGCTATCACTGGTTATTATAAGTATCTTGATAACGATTTTTGTTCGATAGATGTGACACCTTTTGCAAGGGTTGAGTTATAATTATGGGGTATAATACGATTTTTTATTTTATACTGTTTTTTGTTATTGTAGAGTATTTAATTCAACAAAGCTTGTCTATGTTGAATAGACGTGCAGCATCACCGTCTCTGCCTTTGGAGCTGGTAGGATTGTATGATAAAGAGAAATATGCCGAACAGCAACGATACTTTGCTGAGAATAATCGGTTTGGGAGTATTGTGAATACTGCGACGATATTGGTAATATTGATACTGCTGTTTACTGGTTTATTTGGGTGGCTTGATGAGTGGACGCGGGAGATTACTTCCGATTCATTGTTGTGGAGTACATTGCTTTTTTTCGGTATATTGTTTTTAGCGAATGAGCTATTTTCTTTGCCATTTGAGGTATATGATACTTTTGTCATCGAAGGCCGATTTGGATTTAACAAAACTACCCCGAAAACATTTATTGCCGATCAGCTAAAGTCATTGTTTGTGAGTTTGATATTAGGAGGAGTGTTATTAACAATCATAGTGTTGTTATATGGATGGTTGGGGCATAGATTTTGGGTGGTTGCGTGTGGTGTGGTAATTGTTTTTATACTGTTGTTAAATATGTTTTACTCTCAATGGATTGTACCGTTATTTAACAAACAAACACCTTTGGGAGAAGGTGAGTTACGTACTGAAATAGAGAGTTTTGCAAAACGTTCTGGCTTTTGTCTCGATAATATTTTTGTTATTGATGGGTCGCGTCGGTCGACGAAAGCAAATGCTTATTTTAGTGGGTTGGGGTCACGTAAGCGGGTAGTTTTGTATGATACGTTGATTGATGAGTTGACAACGGAAGAGATTGTTGCAGTATTGGCTCATGAAATAGGGCATTATAAACATCGTCATACATTGCAGATGCTTGTTGTATCGGTCCTTAATGTATTTCTAATGTTTTATCTATTTTCATGGACTCTTGATAATATACAGTTTGCAGAAGCACTGGGTGGAAGTCGTCCTTCATTTGCACTATCATTGGTGTCCTTTTCTTTATTATATACTCCTATAGGTTTAGTTACAGGAGTATTGATAAATGTTCTTTCACGGAAGAATGAATATCAGGCCGATAGTTTTGCAGGTCGGTTTGGTTTATCTGAAGCATTAGTTAGTGGATTAAAGAAGATAACAGTGAAAGCTTTATCGAACTTGACCCCGCATCCGTTATATGTAAAAGTATATTATTCGCATCCTACTTTACTGCAGCGTATAGCGAAGTTGTATAAAATGGGAAAAAAATGAATGTAGAGATTGTCGTTATTGGAGATGAGCTGTTAATTGGGCAAGTGGTAGATACCAATTCTAATTGGATTGCCCGGGAAATGAATAAAATAGGTTGGGAAATTACTGAAATAACAACTGTTCGCGACAGGGAAACAGAAATGCTTTCAGCCTTTGAACAGGCTTTTTCTAGGGTTGATATTGTTTTGGTTACAGGAGGATTAGGACCTACCAAGGATGATATAACCAAACAGACATTATGTGAATTTTTTGGAGGAAAATTAGTTTTAGACGAGTCTGTACTTAGAGATGTAGAAGAATTATTGGCAAAAAGAAAATTGAAAATGAATGCTTCTACGCGTAGTCAGGCAATGGTGCCAGATGTATGTACTGTAATTCAAAATGCAGTAGGCACTGCTCCGGTAATGTGGTTTGAAAAAGGAGGGAAAGTATTAGTCTCAATGCCGGGTGTACCTTTGGAAATGAAACATGTAATGGTTAATGAGGTAATACCTCGTTTAGTGGCAAGATTTCATGATGATAGTTCTATTTTACATTATACATGTTTGGTAAAAAATTACACAGAATCTGCGTTATCAGAGTTTTTGACTGATTTTGAAGCGCAGTTGCCGGAATGTGTAAAGCTTGCCTACTTACCTAATCCGGGAGTTGTACGACTAAGGCTCACTGCACGTGGGAGAGGTGGAGAAAATCTGCAGCATCAGCTTGATGTCCAGATATCGAAGTTAAATACATTACTCGGAGATAATATATTTTGTCACCAAGATACGACAGTGGCAGGTGCTGTAGGACTCTTGTTGAAAAAACAGCATAAGACTATTGCGACAGCAGAGAGTTGTACAGGAGGAAATATCGCCCATCAGCTTACACTTATTCCTGGCTCATCAACTTATTTTAAGGGGAGTGTGGTATCTTATGCCAATGAAGTAAAAGAGCGTGTTTTGGGAGTAAACAAAAATGATATAGAGATTTATGGAGCCGTAAGTCAACCTGTAGTGGAACAAATGGCTCGTGGAGTGCAACGTTTGGTGGATACTGATTGTGCAATTGCTGTTTCAGGAATTGCAGGACCTGGGGGAGGGACACCAGAAAAACCGGTAGGAACAGTTTGGATTGCTGTTGTTTGTGGAGACAAATTATATAGTGAGATGTTTGTATTTGGTAACAATAGAGAGTATAATATAGAGCGAGCTACTCATCGTGCCCTTTTGGCTATGGTAAAAATGTTAACGGAAAATTAGTTCCCATTTCGTATTTGTAGCTCAATTCAAATTTTTTATATCATTGCTGATAAAATTTTTCAGATAATGAAGATACGAGTTTATATAGATAGTAAATCCGTTGAGCAATATTTGACTACAGAAATAGAAGTAAATTGTTGATTTTTATATCTATATGTATAGAATATTTTTGTGTAATATATTTACAAAGAAAAGTACTTCTTTTAAATGGTAAAAAAAGAAAGCTTATTTTTTATTATCACACTTTTTTATACCTTTGTGAAGGAAAGCATTGTAGTACATACTTTTAAACTGTAAGCAGTCCAGATTGATGTATGATATATGCATATATTAAGGTAACCTGGTATTTTCAGGAACGGTTTTTCATGAATCATTATTAACTTTTTCATTATTAAGGGAATGGGATTATTTAACTTTTTCTCTAAAGAAAAGAAAGAAACTCTTGATAAGGGCCTTTCTAAGACCAAGGAGGGGGTATTCTCTAAATTGGCAAGAGTTGTCGCTGGCAAGTCAAAGGTCGGCGATGAAATTCTCGATGATTTGGAGGAAGTACTGATTACTTCAGATGTAGGTGTAGAGACTACTTTGCGTATCATAGAGCGTATAGAGAAGCGGGTATCTCGTGATAAGTATGTGAATACTTCGGAGTTGAAAAGTATGCTTCGTGAGGAGATTGCTGCATT